>Ga0207721_100036_pt1 | contig 184902 bp, 189 predicted proteins | sample TtaePargueraPR_3_FD_187756 | JGI IMG/M metagenome (GOLD analysis project Ga0207721, IMG submission 187756) | Aerobic enrichment media microbial communities from Bioluminiscent Bay, La Parguera, Puerto Rico - Tt and P2 (1) (SPAdes) | ecosystem: Environmental > Aquatic > Marine > Unclassified ... | reverse complement strand
CGTTTCAGTCGGATGGTAGTGGCCCGCGTCGAGACACAGCGCGAAGTTGTTCTTAACCGCGTAGCCCATGTAGAATTCAAAAGAACCCGGTACAAAGCTTTCCGAGCCGATGCCGAACAGCTTGCTTTCCACCGCGTCCACGAGATGCGCTTTATCGTATTTTGTATCGAGTATCTCATCAAGAGCGTCCTTCAAACGCTGGCGGTATGTCATCCTGTCCGCAGGCGTATCCTTCATGCCGTCCGCCGCCCAGATGTTGTTCATACACGGCACGCCCAGCTGTTTGCCGAACTCCGCACCGATTTCGCGCGTGCGCTTGCAGTGCTCAATCCAGAAACGTCTCACGTCCTTATCCGGATGCGTGAGCGACATATTATCCTTAAACATCTCGTGTGAGAATATGGTCGGGTTAAAATCCAGACCGCATTGTTGTGTCTTCGCCCAGTCCAGCCAATTGGAAAAGTGCGAGACATCAATGCAGTCACGATCTGCCTTCTCGCCCGAGAATTCGGCATACATGGCATGCAGATTGAGCTTCTTTGTGCCGGGAATCAGCGAAAACGCATTGTCGATATCAGCACGCAGCTCATCGCCCGTGCGCGCTTTGCCCGGATAGTTGCCCGTGGCCATGATGCCGCCCGTAAGTTCACCGCCTGATTCAAGGCCTGTTACGTCGTCGCCCTGCCAGCAGTGTATGGAAACCGGCACCTCTTTTAATGCCGAGATCACTTTGTCGGTATCCACGCCAAACGCTTTATATCTGTCTTTGGCTTTCTCGTATTCTTTTGTTATCTCATACGTTTCTTTCATTTTAAGTCCCCCTTTTCACTGGTCATCATCAATCCGCGGATCTTAGTATTGAGCATGTCTCAAAAAGCTTTTTTGAGCAGGTTTCTTTTAAAATACGCAGCGCATTGTCTCTTAATATCATCCGTTTCGCTTGCTCATCAATTCTCGCATAGAAAACAGCCCCGACTAAATATTCAGGAGACAGCCACGGCCAGTCGGTTCCATACGTCACTTTTTCTGGCCCCGCTTTTTTTACCATCTTTTCTATCACACCGTTCAGCCTGCCTGTATCACAGATATCGAGATAAGCATTTTTATATGTTTTGGCCAGCTCAATGGCCTCATCAACCTGCCCCTGTATAGAATGACCCATTAGCAGCCGGATGTTTGGATAACGATCCAGTATGCTGACAACTTGTTTCGCTGAATTGAATGCACCTGTACCCCAAGTATGCGAAAGCACCAGCATATGATTTTTGTCCGCATATTCCATAACAGGTGCAAAAACAGCGTCATCCAAGGCTGTCGCATGGTAATCAGGCAAAACCTTAATGCCCGCATACGGCGCTCTTGTAAATGCCTCTTCAAGCATTTCCGCATTTGTGTGCGATAATGGGTTTACCGAATAGTACCCAAGTATTTTCCCCGGGTAACGCGACATGGCGTCTTCAACCATTGAGTATGTCTGAGGCATTGTGAACAAATCTTCATTGGGTGCACTAATTGAAAGCGCTATTCCCGCCCTGTCCATATACCCCGACATATCATCAGCAGACGATAAAGAATAATGCATACAGTATATGCTGCCCATATGCATATGAAGATCAATAATTTGATAATCCAAACCCGCGAGTCTCATAGTCTTATTCCTTCAATCATTCGAATCAGGTTTCCGGATGCAATCTGCTCTTTGCAATCATCAGAGATGTTGGCCATCAATAAAGCCGCTTTCGCACAGCCCATGCTGTTAGTGGGGAAATCCGTGCCGAATAAGAGCCGCTCACACCCAATTGTTGAACAAGCTTGCTCATATCCAAAGACCTCTTGGAAGCCGCCCGTCTCATAGTACACATTCTCGTATCTGTGAAGCAGAGGATATATGTATCTGGATGATGACCAGCAGCCGGTATCACTGATCACAACAGTCAGCTTCGGAAACTCTTTTAGCACAGAAAAGATATATTCAAACCCTTCCTGTATAGACAGATAAAGCGGAATGGCCAGCTCTTCAAAAGCGGCGAGCTGGTCTCCCATTGTCACTTCATTGAGCAAATATCGGTTTTGTGCGGGAAATGCACGAACACATTTAATGCCGTCTTTGCGCATCGCCTTCAGAAACGTTTCTGCCTCAAATTCTTTATCTGTGATTCCCGGCAATATCGTCCATGAACCTATCAAACGATCCGGCCGTTTTTTTATCTCCTGAACCATCTGCTTATTGCCCACGTCCGGTGCCAAGTCATACATCGACCGGCACCAAACAACAGCCTTTTCTATGCCGCATGCATCCATATAGTCAATGAGGCTCTCCGCATTATCTGCACATTCTACATATTCATGAGTTGTGAAATGCTCATGGTTCATGACGATATGCCGATTCAGATCTCTTCCGATGACGGCATTCGCATCAAAAAATAACATGTTGTCTCTCCTCTATGTCTTAAATCGCCTTTGCCGTCTTTTTGTTGCGGAGAATATCAAGCACAACTGCGAGAATCAATACAATACCTATAATCACATCCTGCCAGAAGGTTTGAATATTGAGCATGGTCATGCCGTTATCCAAAGTACCCAGCAACAAAGCCCCGAACATTGCGCCAACAATGGAACCCTTTCCGCCGGAGAGGCTTGCACCGCCAAGAATAACCGCGGATATCACCTTAAATTCGATACCGCTTGCACTTTGAGGCATTGCGGCACCAATCTGGGAGCAATATATCCATGTGGCCACCCCGCAGACCAATCCGTTAATGACAAACAGCTGCAATAACGATCTTCTGACGTTAATACCGCAAAGATAGGCGGCATTGAGGCTTCCGCCGATCACAAAAATGCGGCGGCCGAATGCGAGATATTTTGCGATTAGCGCAAATATGATGACGATCACTATCATAATGATTGCGGCATGGGGAATTTCTGCCGTATAACTGCGTCCTATCCATTTGAGTACATCAGAGGATGCGACGGATATGGTCTTGCCGTCTGAAATGAGATAGGCCACACCTCTAAAAATCTGCATGCCGGCCAGCGTTGTGATAAATGCGTTTACCTTCACGTAAGCAATCATTATGCCGTTATATAATCCGGTTAACGCAGCAACCGCCATACTTGCGGCGAGCGCCAGCCATATGCTTCCGCCGGCTTGAAGGATAATGCCGATCACGACGCCTGACAGTGCAATGATAGAACCGATGGAAAGATCAATATTGCCCGAAACGATGATGAGCGCCATGGTGCATGCAAGCACGCCGGTTGTCGCCGCGTACAGCACAATATTCATAAAATTACTCCATGAAAAAAAGTGCTGAGTTGTAAATGCAAAAAAGATAAATAGTATTACATAAGCAATAACCAGCGACAAAAAGTCCAGTTTTTTTAGTTTTGCCGATAGATTTTTGATGGTGGCGTTCATAGATTCAATCCTCCTATTGCTGCCGACATGATATTATCTTGTGTGATTTCTTCCTTGGAAAAAGTGCCCGTCACCGTACCCTCATGCATGACGATGACATGGTCGGACATGGCCATCAGCTCTGGCATTTCAGAGGTGATCATGATAATGGACTTGCCTTCTTCAGTGAGACTATTTAAAATCTTATATATTTCCGCCTTCGCCCCCACGTCTATGCCGCGGGTCGGCTCATTCATGATAACAATTTGGGGATGAGTCACAAGCCATTTTGCCAAAACCACCTTTTGCTGATTGCCGCCGGAAAGTGATTCGGCCTTTGTGTCCTTAGACGGCGTTTTTATCGCGAGATCCTTTATCCATTTTTCTGCGATTTTCTTTTCATAATTGCTTTTAATAATTTTGCTGTGATGGTCAGTCTCGTAATAAGGCGTCATAATGTTTTCCTGCACGCTTTGAATCAAAACGAGTCCTTCCGTTTTTCTGTCACTGGGCAAAAAGCTCATACCGTGCGAAAGGCACTCTCTCGGGCTTTTTAGTGTAATTTCTTTGCCATCCATCTGAATCGAGCCTGTTGTTTTTTTCACACAGCCAAAAAGAGATAAACCAAGCTCGATATGCCCGGATCCCATTAACCCATAAACGCCTAGTATCTCCCCTTTTCTTAGATCAAAGGATACGTCCTTAATATATTCATTGGCCAGCCTCTTAACGGACATTTTGATATCACCGGGGGTATTGGTTTTTGTCGGATACATATCCCCGACTTCCCGGCCGGCCATAGATGTCACGAGTTCCTGAGGATTGGTGTCTACTATATCCTTTGTTGTGATGACCTGTCCGTCTCGAAGAACCACAACCTTGTCAGAGATGGCGAAAACTTCGTTCATTTTATGTGAAATGAATACGGTGGATACTCCAAGCGTTTTGAGCTTTTTAACTAAGTCAAGCAGCGTGTTAATCTCTTGTTCATTGAGTGCGGAAGTCGGTTCATCCAATATGAGAACTTTCGCCTTTTCATACACGGCACGTGCAATCTCAATTTGTTGCTTTTCGGCAACAGAACAGTCTTTTATTTTTTTATCCAAATCAATCGACAGCCCAACAGCATCCAGCGCTTCACGCGCCATTTGATAGATCTTTTTCCATGAGATAGATTTCTGCGAAGACAGGCCGTACTGATTGATATATAGGTTTTCAGCCACGGTAAGCTCAGAAACAAATGTCAGCTCTTGATACACCACACTGATGCCGACCTTTTTTGCTTCTGTCGGATTTTTTAAATTGACTGTATTTCCTTCAATTTCTATAGTTCCGGAATCAGGCGGCTGGGCACCGGCCAGAATTTTTATCAATGTCGATTTGCCAGCTCCGTTTTCACCAACCAAGGCCATCACTTCACCTGAATACAGTTCCAAAGTCACGTCAGACAATGCCTTAACACCCGGAAAAGATTTTGTAATGTTTTGTGCCTTTAAAATCATCTTTTTTTCCATAATAACATTCACTTTCTCCAAGATAGCGGTAACCTTAAGTTAGTTGGGGCACATGTTCATGTGCCCCAACACCTTCAACCCTTTGAATCTAGTGAACCTTACTCGAAGAATGCAGGGAATAGTTCTTTTGCGTTTTCGCGATTAACAACTTCATGGGGAACGCTGATGGTATCAGGAACTTCCTTGCCTTCCAGCGCGTCAATCACATAGGGCATAATAAGCGATCCGTAACGATCGAAGAAATAAGCCACGGCACCTTTATAGACTTCATGTTCAGGAGCTTCCGGGTTTTCTTTAATGTACTGCAGATACATTGTCTCATTCTGAGCGACCAATATGCAGTCTTCCTCACGTCCGGCAGTCTCTATGGCAGCCAGCGCACCTGTGGTGGCAATATCATGCATTGTCACAATGGCGATCTTGCTGAAATCAGGGTGTGCAGAAAGGAAGTCCGCCACAACCTTCTGAGCCGTTGACGCATCGGAAGTGGCATCCACAGAATAAACCTTGTCATCTGGGAAATCCGGAGATACTTCCTTGAAACCGTCTACAGCCTTGCGTACACGTGCGAGAACTGCTTCACCTGAAGCCGAATCTTCAACAAGAAGAATGCAGTCCGGTTCGCCGCCAAAGTCTTCCGTAGAACTTTCAGCAAGGTATCTGCCCGCAACCTTACCGGCCAGCTCGTTGTCCGCACCGAAGAAGGGTGCATCGGGCAGCGGGATATCTACAGCGAATGTCACAATGCCAGCCTCATTCATCTTTTCCATGATAACGTCGCCGACGCTTGCGTCAAGGTTAAACTCAATAAACGCATCGACTCCAAGCGATACCATGTCGTCAGCATTCTGAACAGCTTTTAATGCATCATAGTCGTTGTTCATGCAGACAATTTCTACATCATGTTCTTCGGCAGCCGCAATCATGCTTTCACGAACCTGAACTTGAAGCTCAACTTCTTCGGCAATATTTGCAAAACCGATATACCATTTCTTTGTTTCGTCGGATGAGGGGCTCTCCTCTGAAGAATCGCCTGTGTCGGATACCTCAGGAGAATCCGCAGCCGGTGATTCACTCTCCGGCGCGGGAGCCGGTTCAGATCCACAACCGGTCAGCAGCAGCGCAGCGATTAGTATAAGCGTTACCAAGGACAGCAAATTTCTTTTCATTCCAATTCCTCCTTCTTTTTTGTCGAATTTTACTATGTACTATTATCGTACACATATGATTGTAAAGGGCATCCCCTTATATTTGTTGATGCATATTATCAAAAAATATAAAAATATTATCAAAAGTTCGTTTCTGTATTGCGGAACTGAAGCGGCGTTTTTCCTGTGATTTTTTTAAAGTATTTAATGAAATTACTCTCGGATTCAAATCCCACTTTAAATGATATCTGTGACACCGAATAATCACTCGTTCTTAAAAGCTCCTTTGCTTTATCAACGCGATAATGCAGAATGTATTCGTAGGGTGACAGGCTGGTACATTCTTTAAATACTCTCACGAAATAATTACGGGACATATGAACAATTTTCTCAAAATCTGAGAGATAAATCTTTTCCTGATAGTGATTTCTAATATAATATATGGCTGCGTTGATTTCATCACGATGGGCGTTATATGCTTTATTGCTGCGTTCAGAATACTTTTCGTAGACAAGCGTGGAGAGAGCTTGCGTGAGCTGCATTGTGGCCAATATGCTTTTTCTCGTGTCGCTGACACCTGGGTTCTCCATGATGTTTTCCAGACAGCCGAGCAGCTTTTCACTGTCTTCAACTTGGATCGTGCTGATCAGATTGTTTTCATTGAGTATGTCATAGTAGTATTTTCCCATTGCCCCGGCAAAATGGACCCAAATAAACTTCCACGTCTCTGTCGATTCCGTTTTCCAATACTGATACTCGTCACAATAGACAAGAATGGCTTTATTTTTCGTCAACCGAATCTCTTGATTTTCACGGCGAAGCGACCCTTCTCCGGCTATCACATACATAAGGAAATATTCTGGTTTTTCCGTCCGTTCAGTATAATATCCTTGGTTTGCACAAAAATAGCCCGCTTCAGTAATATACATCATCAATTGCTTAGCATACTGAGTGGGTGTTAAAATAATCCACTTTGTCTCATTGGTTAAATCAAGGTTGTATTTTAACATGTGATTCATCTCCCTTGTGACGTTCACAGTAAAATATCATACTTTACATTCACATCGCAAACAGGCCAATAATAAAGCAACGGCTATATGCCTTATATAGAAGCGTTAATTCCATTGTTTTTGAAAATAATCTGCATTCTCCATAAAGTTTATAGCCGTGTTGACACCGTTGGTAATGGTTATACCTTGTTATATTGAATATCCTTTAAAAATTGATCTTACTTTTTTTTCGACGCAGTCAGCAAAATATGCGTGGCCGTTTTCCGTATAATGCACACCGTCTATGTCGCTCAACTCCACAGCTTCACCGGGATTCAGATAATGAATACCCTTTCTTTCCGCCAGCGACTTGTAATAATCCGCGAGTTCCCTGCTCTTTATATCTCCGCCCTCAAGCATTCGATTGAAATCAAGATTACCCACCATTTTAATAGGAACAGGCGTTATAAGCAGAATCTCGGGCGGCTGAAAATCAATCCCTGCGTCAGACTTTTGAATGGTATTAATTAAATTCTCCATTGCTTCAGCCACATCAAAACTGGAAACGGAAAACCTGACCTTTAAATCATTGGTCCCCAGCATAATGATGACCAAATCAAGCGGCTTGTGGCTGTTAAGACAAGGAATTAAATAGGTTTTTCCGTTCTTATGCTCTTCTATCGGATCATCCCATACCGTCGTCCTGCCGCCAAGACCTTCTTCAATGACATAATATTCGCTGCCCAATTTCTGCTGCAGAATACCTGCCCACCGAATCTCACGGGGGTACCGCTCAAACGAACCTGGTTTCTGCCCATATGTATTAGAATCCCCATAACATAAAATTGATCTCATGTATCACTTAGTCCTCTTTCGCTTGATGTTTAATTTTTTTGATTTTGTCTGTATTGGAATAAGCGTCAAATGCCACTGCCAGTATGAGAACGGTGCCTTTGACAACCTGCTGATAGTATTCACCCACATTCATGATGGTAAGACCATTACTGAGAACGCCGATGATCATCGCGCCCACAAACGCCCCGAAGATTGTTCCCTTACCCCCATTAATACTGACACCGCCGATGACAACGGCCGTCACCACATCCATCTCAGTACCCGTACCGGAAGCAGGCGCACCCGAACTAACGCGTGCCATTAACGTAATACCGGCAATCCCCGAAAGGAAACCGCTGATGGCATACAAAGCCACTTTGATTCTGTCAACGGACACGCCCGCAAGCCTTGTGGCCTCTTCATTGCCGCCAATGGCATAAACGAAGCGTCCCCAATATGTTTTCCTGAGCAAGTACGCCGCAATCGCCACAATAACCAGCATGGTAATGACCGGCACAGGGATCGGCCCCACATACCCCTGTCCAATATAAACCACATCTTCAGGTATGTCGTAAATGGGTATGCCGCCGCTCAAGATATAGGCGAATCCTCTGGTCACCGTCATCATGCCAAGCGTAATCACAATCGCAGATACATGCAGCTTGACAATCAGATATCCGGTAAACATGCCGACAATCGCAAGCAGAATCAGCGTTGCGAGTATAGACAACACAGGATGAACCTGCAGCTCAACAATCAGCTTGGCACATATCACACCCGTTAATCCCACCAATGAACCCACAGAAAGATCCATGCCGCCGGAAATAATCACGAATGTCATGCCCACCGAGAGTATGCTGAGCACGGAAATCTGTCTTAAAATATTGATGAAATTCCTTGCGGTAAAAAATGAACTTGAGCTGACAGTGAATATAACCAAAAGCAGCACCAATATAATAACCGTACTAAACCGTTTTAAAAAGTTATTCTTTGCCATAATCGTCTCTCCTGTCTATTGATTGCCGGAGGCAAGTTCCAAAATCTTTGTTTGAGTCGCTTCTTCTTTGGACAATTCGCCCGCAATTTCACCCTCATGCATTACAATGATTCGGTCTGACATGCCAAGCAGTTCGGGCATCTCGGAAGAAATCATAATAATGGCCATTCCTTCTTGAGCAAGCTGATTCATTAGCACATAGATTTCATATTTTGCACCCACATCAATGCCCCGCGTGGGCTCATCAAAAATCATAATTTTGGAACTGCTCGCCAAAGATTTTGCGAGCACAACCTTTTGCTGGTTTCCGCCGGATAGGTTTTTGACGAGCTGCTCCATACTCGGCGTTTTGATTTTTAGCCTGTCGATATACTCCTGAGCCAGGCTCTTGTCTTTGTTTTTGTTGACAACAGACATCTTTGATATGTCTTTGATCGATACAAACGAGATGTTTTCACGAATATTAAGCTCTAACAGCGCCCCGTGCTTTTTCCTGTCCTCCGGAATCAGCGCGATCCCCTCTCGTATACCGTCCTTCGGTCTTTCAATATTGACCTTTTCCCCATCAATATAGATGTCTCCTGTATACGTGTCAGCGCCATATATCGCTCTGGCTGTTTCTGTCCGCCCTGCGCCCACCAAACCGGCAAGCCCGAGAATCTCTCCCGCCTTTACATTGAAGCTGATATTTTTTAAAAGAGTCGGCGTATTGATATTCTTAAGTTCCAGCACCACATCGCCAATGGTTTTTTCAGCGACCGGAAACTGTTCATCGAGCGATCTGCCGACCATCATGCTGATTAATTCTGCCTTATCAGTCTCGGATGTCAGCTTAGTCCCGATATATTCTCCGTCTCTCATCACGCTGATTCTGTCTGATATTTTAAACACTTCGTCCATTCTGTGCGAAATGTATATAATCGCAATCCCTTTTTGCTTGAGTTTCTCTATTATGCCGAACATGGCATCAATTTCTCTGTTTGTTAGCGGGGCTGATGGTTCATCCATAATCAGCACCCTGACATCGTTAGATATCGATTTTGCTATTTCAACCAGCTGCTGATAGGCCACCGTCAGCATCCTGACAGGCTGGTTGACGTTTAGGTTAATTCCAAACCCCTCAATAATTTCAGCTGCTTTTTTGTTCATCAGCTTTCTGTCTATGGTAAGGCCATTGGTTAAGCGGCGTCCCAAAAAGATGTTCTCTGCAACCGACAGTTCCGGAATGAGGTTGAATTCCTGATAGATGACGCCAATCCCAAGCGATTTTGATAGCGTCGGATTCATTTGGGAATATTCTTTACCGTCTATGACGATCTTACCGGCATTCGGAGAAATGGCGCCGGAAATCGTTTTTATCAATGTTGATTTGCCGGCACCGTTTTCGCCCATAATGGCATGAACTTCACCGGTTTCAAATTGAATACTTACATCTTTGAGTGCCGTAACGCCGGGATATTCTTTTGTAATACTTTTCAGTTCCAGTATAACTCCCACTTAAGGCTCCTCCTTACAACCGAATACCTTCTGATTCCATCTCTGGGGGGGGCGCTCAATGAGGGAACGCCCCCGTAAAAAAGATGGTTTTAGTTGTGTTGCTTGTTTATTTGTAATCCGAAATGTTTTCCGGAGTCACCGCAACGAGATCTTGATTATAATCCTTCTCAAAGTCTTGTCCTTCAATCACAGCGACGCATGTCTCAACCAGCTTCTGACCGGTGCCAGAGGGATTCTGGTCAACCGTAAACTGATAAATTGTCCCTTCGCTGATTTTATTCAGTGCTTCATCCGTCGCATCAACGCCGGCAATGATATACTGGTTGGGATCTGTCATATTGTTCGATTTGAACGCTTCATATGCACCCAGTGCCGCGCCGTCACTCACGCCGCAAACGATTCGAAGATCAGGATTCGCCTGCAGGAAGTTCTCGGTATTTGTCATACCTTCGGTCTGGTCGGCTGCTGTGGCATCAGCCACAAACTCAACGTTTGGCGCAAATTCCTGAACGCCTTCCATGATGCCAACCTTTCTCTGAATAACTGATTCGAGCAGGTCATAATTCAATGTTGCTGCTTCTATTTTCTCATCTGTTCCCCATTTTTCGGCAATCCATTTACCAACAGCCGCACCTTGTGTGTAACCAAGCTGATATTCGTCCGCGCCGATATACGCATCGTAGCCTTCAATCTTGGATGTTAAACAAACGATGCCGATTCCGGCTTCTTTTGCTTCCGCCACAACGGGAGCCAGCGCCTCAGGGTCCACCGCGCAAACAATAATGCCGTTAACACCGGCTGCCATGAAATTCTCAAGTGCCGCCACCTGTGTCTCAGACGAGTTGTTTGCGTCATTGACTATAAGCTCAATGCCGTTGGCGTCCGCATAGGTTTGAGCGGAATCCACCAGGTCAATAAAGAACTGACCCGCCATTGTCAATACTGAAATGCCAATCTTGTAGCCGCCGTCTTCAGTTTCCGAGTCGGCTGGTGCAGACTCATCTGCAGAAGGCTGCTCACTTGCTGGTGCAGGAGCGGATTCTTCCGCAGGTGATGAACCGCCTGAGCAACCTGCAAACAAAGTCGCAAGCGTCAGAATACAGACCAAAATGCTGATAATTTTTTTCAATTTATACTCCTCCTTGTATTTTATTCTCTCTTTGTCTTATGCCGGCCATTAGACAAAGAGAAAAATCAATCTGTCGTTCCGCGAATGATCAGCTTTCCGTCAAAAACGAAAAGATCATCAACATCTTTGCCGTTTATCTTAGAAATCACAATCTCCGCGGCTTTTTGTCCAAGTTCTCTTGTCGGCTGACCGATCGTGGTGAGCGAAGGCTCTATAAGCTCACAAAGAGCCACGTTGTCGAAACCAACGATATTCATATCCTGCGGAATACGAATACCTTCTTTTTTAAATTGCTGAACACAGCCGATGGCAAGCATATCGATGGCTGTTAGCAAAGCATCGGGGCGGTCTTTCTGCTTGGCTATATAAGAGGCAGCTTCACGTCCCAATTTAATATAGTCAGGCTCTCCGGTTTGTTCAAACCGATATACATAATCCTCGTTATATGAAAGCCCGCAGTCTTTAAGCCCTTGCAGATATCCTTCAAATCTGTCTTCAATGATGCTGATTTCTTCTTTATTTCTGACATAGCCGATTTTACGATGGTTATGTTCATATAGATATCGCACAGCTTTTCTTGTGCTGTTAAATCCATCTGTGTATACATGAGAGAAACTTTTGCTGCTTGCTATAGAACGGTTCATCATGACAATGGGGACATCCTTGGATATGCTTTTTAAGTAATCCATTGTTTGATCATCCGCCGCGTATGTGTTGTAGATGATACCGTCGATATTGCGCCTGAGCAGCTCTTTTATATAATCCATTTCTGAATTGGTATGCCTCATGGTGCTGCATACCAGCACCATATATTGATTTTTCAGCGCCACATCCTCTGCCCCGCGAAACATCTCCGAATAAAAGAAGTTGGAATATTCAGGCACCAGCATGGCGATCGTCCTTGTCTTTCTTGTGCGTATACCTTGTGCAAAATAGCTTGGGGAATAGTTCAGTTTTTCGATTGCTTTTTCGACAGCAATTCGGGTAGACTCTTTGACAGACTTTTCATGATTAAGCACTCTGGACACAGTCGATTTTGATACGCCCGCCTCTTTTGCTACATCAATGATCTTGCTCATCAAGCCCCTCACTTTCTCTGGGAATCTTTCCGTTTTGGGAACGTTCCCATTTTTTTCATTAATTATAGGAGATGCATGGCATCACCCAGAAATATTAGTTGTTTTTATTCGTGGTTTTGGGAACGTTCCCATTTATGTTAGTATTATAATACTTCAAATCTTGTATTATGTCAATAATATTTATTAGACTTGTCATGAAAAGCGCAGTCTGCAAACACCCAAATGCTGTTCCATCGTTATTTTAAACGTTATCTTCGCTGCGTGTGGAGAGCACGCGCACACGTTTGTTATGTTCATATAGGTTTTCCATCATTCTGACGAGGTAATCATTGTCCGCATATTTAAGAATAACACCGTGAAGATCTTCATCCGTACGAACAACAAGCTCATAACTTGATGTCGGTCTGTTGTAAACTTGCTTTCAGATTCTGCAGAATTTCTTATGGGATATTACTTACTATAGGTCAGACGCACAGTAAACGGCTCCAGCGCAACTCTGACGCTATAAATGTCTGCAATAATGCAGGCTTTTCTTTTATACTCATTCCGCATTTAATGATGCTTACAAGGAATATATCAAACTTTTGCTGTTCTTAGTATATAATGCCGTTACATTTTTATCTGCATGCCGATACGTATCATCCTTGCCATATTCTCCGCTGCCCGAAACAAATTGGTTTTGGCGTTGCCAAACGCTTCTTCTGGCTGCATGATTCTATTCACACATGCTGCCACAGCGTCAATACCTGCATCATAAACCGCCTCATATCCTTCTTTCGCCTGCCCAGCGATGGCGATGACAGGTATACGCTTCTTCTTCGCATACTTGGCTACACCCACTGGGGTTTTCCCAAAGACAGTCTGACTATCGATGCTGCCTTCTCCTGTGATCACAAAATCGGTATCCATCAATATTTCTTCTATTTTTGCAGCTCTCAGCACCGTATCGATACCCGCTTCGACTTTTGCACCGCAAAACGCCATTAGTCCATAGCCGAGACCACCTGCCGCACCCGCACCTTCTGCATTCTCATAATCTATACCTGTTTCAGAAAAAAACCGATCCGCTAAGTTTTTGATTGCACTGTCAAGATGCTGTTCATGATCGGGTGTGACGCCTTTTTGGGGGCCATATATACATGTCGCCCCGTTTTTTCCGCAAAGCGTATTTTTTACATCACATGCCGCAACGATCTCTATGTCCTTAATGCGCGGATCTATGCCCGACAGGTCTATTTTCGCCAGATCTTTTAGCGCCATTCCTCCGCGTTCAAGTTCTTTTCCCGCCTTGTCTTCCAGCCTTACCCCAAGCGCCTGAGCCATGCCTGCACCGCCGTCGTTTGTCGCACTGCCGCCGAGCCCAACGATAATCTTCTTTGCGCCTGCGTCCATGGCGGCGAGCATTAGCTCCCCTGTCCCGTACGTTGAAGCACGGTACGGATCGCACTCTTCTTTCTTTAGCAGAGTTAAACCGGAAGCTGCTGCCATTTCTATGACAGCAGTATCGTTAGCCAAACACAAGGATGCTTCAACCGGTTTGCCAAGCGGACCGGATACGATCTTTTTAATGATTTCTCCATTAAGGTTTTGCATCATGGCCGCTACCATGCCTTCTCCGCCATCCGCAACACAGATAACTTTCGTTAATACATCTGGAAATACTGTCAGAAAGGCCTTTTTTATTGTTTCACCCGCTTCAAGAGAGGTGAGGGTACCCTTGAAGGAGTCCATGGCTATTAAAATCTTCATTTCTTCCTCTATTTATTGATAATATTGATTGGATTGCCGCTTAAATACTGTTTCAAGTTATCCGCAGCAATATCCATGAGCCTCTTGCGTGATTCTTTCGGTGCCCATGCAATGTGAGGCGTAATAATCACGTTTTTCGCTTTTAGTAGCGGATTGTCTCCTTTGATCGGCTCTGTTGATACCACATCAACCGCTGCATACGCAACTTTTTCGTTGTTAAGCGCTTCTGCAAGGTCGTTCTCGTTTATTAGCGGGCCGCGCGATGTATTGATAATAATCACGCCATCTTTCATCTTGCTGATGTTTGCCTTGTTAATAATACCCGTGTTCTCCGGCGTAAGCGGGCAATGCATCGAGATCACGTCAGAGTTCTTCAATAGTTCATCAATCGAACAATACTTTAGCGTCTCACTTTTCAGTTCTTCAATCTCATATATGTCATTGACTAATACTTTCATCCCAAGTGCCTGCGCAACTTTTGCAAAGCTTTGGCCGATCCGTCCAAAGCCTATAATTCCCAGCGTTTTGCCAGCGAGCTCGATTCGCGGATAGTTCCAGAAGCACCAGTCGGCATTATTGCCCCAATCGCCTTTTTTTACCGCTGCGCTGTGATCACCCACATGATGACATACTTCCAGCAGAAGCGCCGTTGCAAACTGGGCCACTGCTGCCGTACCGTATGTAGGAATGTTGCTGACCAATATGCCTTTTGTCTTTGCATATGCCACATCCACAACATTAAATCCCGTTGCGAGCACGCCAATATATTTCAGTTTGGGCAGAGCATCAATCACTTCTTTTGTGATCGGTGTTTTGTTTGTAAAAATTATCTCCGCGTCTTTTGCGCGCTCAATAATCAGTGCTGTATTTTTCGGATCGTAAGATGTGCGATCATATACCGTAAGCTCTCCTTGGCTAGATATCGGCTCCCATGAAATATCACCCGGGTTTTCTGTATATCCATCAAGTACTACTATTTTTTTCATTGTTGATCCTCCGTTTTCTGCATTGTCAAAGCTTTACCCACGCCTCATTCAGAACACATTTGCAGTTTTGATGACTACTTCCCTGTCTTCATCCCCCCAAGGCTTTATCTCAAAGCTGACTAGCGGGCGATCGAATTTCTTAAAATAACCAATGTCCATCAACGCCTTAAGAAAAGCGCGTCCGCACCATTCATTGAATTCGGAAGTTAAAGCGCGGGTGTGCATCGCCATAGGTGTCTATGCCGAGATGACCGTAACGCATCAGCCAATATGCGCATGAATGATATTATCTTCACGGGATAAAGCGATTCTTCTATCGTTTCATGCAGCTGTGGTATGTGTGGCTCAGATCAACCATAAGACCAATGTTGTCATACTCGCAAAGCATGTCTTCCGCGAAGCGCTTTGCAACGCCGCAGGCCCAATCAACGATTTTTATCGATGTCATAATCAAATACTTCTGTCGCAACTCGCATATCACCCTGATTCTGCATATGCGCAAAGCTCTTTTGTTGAATTCAACAACGCCTGGTAAGATTCCTCTTTTGTGCTTTCTTCATATTTACCCGCCAGAAAGGTGACTCCCTTTACACCGAGCTCATATGCTTCGTCAATGCCTTCTTTAAGGCTGTTAAGCGCAGTCATGCGTGCTTTTATCAAGCGAATTGATGTTATAGCCTGTTATAAGAAGTCTCGGCTGTCTGCCGTATGTAATAGTCATGCCCGCAACAGACAGCATTTCAACCGCTTGTTTGCGAACCTTCACATCATAATCCAAGTGACTTCAGCCGCACGTTTTTTTTGCAAGTGATATTTAAGCTTTTTCGGAAATTATTTTTGCCCGTAGAGCATGCCTAAATTCGTGAAGAAGCAATAAATCACCTAAAGCGAGGTGTGAGTGAACTTCTATATAAAACGACGAGGATATTTTCAATCAGTATTCACATACCAAAAAAACAGTGGCCGGAGATATTATTCTTCCGGCCACTGTTTGCTCTGCTATTTACTTAAGACCTGACGTTTCATACGTCTTTCATTAAAGCTTCATCGGTATTAAGTTCGCATATTCTTCTAGTGTCCCGTTTGACATACAGCATTCAATAATGTTTTTACCAAGTTGATCTAATTCAGGTGTCATGTACTTCGCTAACTCTTTTTTGAAAAAGTCAGCCAGTATTCTCGCACCTTCTTCATATCCTTCGTTCCCCACTTCCGACTGGCGATTCACCTGGAGAAAGCCTCTTGAGAGGAAGGTTCCGTCAATCTTAAGCGAATCCAGCGCATACCCTAACAGCGGGCATTTGGCCTCCACAAGCTGGTCCGAAATAAACCTAGCGCTGCCCCGTCTTGCAAGATATTCTCTCGCGATCCATTGCGGCATGAAACCGACTTTGTAAGCGCCCACATTTTGATTCGGTATCAAAACGAATCTCGTATTAGAGGTGTCCACAATCTGTTTCAGCAGAAGATTCGCTTGTGTCACCCGTTTTCCTGTAGCGAACGGCCAGTAAGATCCGACACCTTCACTTGTCATACCCACAGTGTCAGTGATGCTTGGGTTGTCATGCCCTCTGGGGGCAACCAATCTCCACAGCCACGCAAGACTTGGCGGCAGAATATGGAAGAAACCGATGATGCCGTAAGTGGGTTTCTCCTTTGTGCACAGAGGAGTACGAATACCAAAACTCCTTACATCAATTTCTATTGGTTCATCTACGACATTGGGAACAAACCGTCTCGGCATAATAACCCTAGGGTTAGGACACGGTTTAGATGGCTCGTCCATCGTATGTTCCCAAATCAGGCATGTAGATCCCGGCACACCCTGCAGATTGAGAAAAATCAACGGCTCCTTGGGATGTATACAGAGCTTTTCATGCTGCGGGTCAGTTCCATACTGGTCTATATGATTGATTCTTAAAAACCACCCCTGCTCAGCGTCCGTCACTCTCAGTCTTTTACTGCCGTTTTGAATGCTGGGATGGCAAAGCGCCATATCGTCTGTGACCGGCTTTAGTTCACATGTTTCTTTCAGCTCCAAGTATCTCTTCTCATTGGTCACCATGTTTTCACCAAGCAAAACTTTACCGTCCAGATCTTTGTGAACATACTCAATCATTTCACTTTTTCCGCCGCCGCTTGCCCCTTCATGCATGATCACCAGTTCATTGTCATAAGGCGTTATCACTTTAACCGTTGACCCATGAACCGTTACCCAGCCTTCCTCTTCACCAATGTTAAGAAGCACGCCGTAAATACCTTTTTTTGCACTGGGGCCGGGGTAAAGGTTATATGAAAACAGCTCATGCATGTTGGCAATTCTGTTATGAACCACGATCTGTTTTCCGCCAAAATGTGTATGTCTAAAAGTTGGCGCAAGATAAATAATTGCCTTTGGTTTAAAACCCGGTTTGATCCTGCTTTTAGGAATCATCCCCTGCAGATCCGCCAAACCGCCTGCAAAGAAACCGGCGTTATCCGGCGCGACAAGAAGTGCCGGATATCCAAGCTCTTCTCCTCCAGCCATAAACGGCATAAGTATAAGGTTTTGCTCAGCCAGCCAAGCAAAAGTCGCTTCTCTCAAATCACTAAATTCATTATTGAATTTATCTTTATACTGCGGCTTGTCGGTTTCTTTATCATCGGCAATAACCATACAGTGAGGGTCGCGTCTCCTCATATAGGGATCGACATAATTAATGGCCAATCCATTGTTGCATTTTGCCACGTTGGCTTCGATTACCCGTCCTTTACCCGGCACGTCATAAGCGACCTCAAAATAGTCGTTTCCTTTTTCCCCTATGGCAAGATCAAGCAGTTCACTGCGGCTATCCGGAATAATAGTCTTTGGACACTTTTGCAGTACTTTTTCTAATTCTTCCGGCAATACCATGTTGCGTATAAACTCCATCGCTCTCTTTCCTTCTTTCTAATAAATTTATTAATAGTCAATCCTTTGGACGAATTCAAACTTCTCGATATTCACAATGATCGTGCTGTATGAATTCATCATCAGGCTCAACAATTTATAAGCATTTTTAATCTGCAGATTTGTCTCTATCTCATCGTCAAATACGTCCTCATCAATAAGATACGGTGCATATTCTGTCATATAATAGTTATATAAAGCACCCAGAAACCGCTTAAAATAAGTCTTCAGCTCATTGTTTTCAAAGGTTGATCTATATTCAACAAAGCGGTTATTATAAACATCCAGAATAATCCGAGAGATTTTCCAGACGTCAACATCGTTGTCCTGATCATCTTGGCCTGCCCCTGATTTTTTAAAACAACGATTGATGAGATTAGTTAGCTCATTACCATCAGCAGTCACGCGGCGGCAAAAGGCGTCAACAACAGTATGAAAATCGCTGCTGCAAATGAGCTCGTTTGTCGTCTTGCATATATTCTTTTTTTGAGACAACTCCATTTTCTTTATCATACGTGTTTTCCCCCTTCTCATTAGCGGCCATTAAGCAGTATTGCGTAAATAAAAAAGCCGACACTAACTTCTCAATAGAAGTAGATATCGGCTTACATGTAGACTGGTTATTCAACCCTTCGTATGTCTTCCAAAGTCCTACTTATTTATTTTTCAAATCTGCTTTCTATGTTCTCACCAGCTGTGATAATGATTATTTTCTCACCGGTCTTTGTGCTAACATCAGAATGCATGCTTATTATTTCGACATCAATGATTTCTTTAATCAGGGTTTCCAGATAACTTATACAACTTTCAAAGAGCGTCATCCGAACCTTTTTCAACAACTCAACGCCTTGCGGATTCCCGGCCAGCAACTGTTCTGACTGACTTAAGAAACCTTTGAGCCGAACCACAATGATGTCTTGAAGAATGATCGACTTTATTTGTTTCGGTCCCCTGCCCATAAATTCTATTTCAAATTTACTGACAGCTTCACTGATCTTTGCTTCTGTCTGACCCTTTGTCATCATTTCCTCCTATAGAAAAGTAACATATAAACACCTTGTGAGTCAATAATTTCTTTCAGTCAATAAATGTAATAATCGTTGCGGTGCCGATTATCTTAATCACGTTTTTTCAAGCGTGTCAGTCTTTCTCTTCAACCATCCCGCCGCATATTTATCCGCTTGTGCAGCTCAACCAGCGGAATAATTAACAACGATGCCACGATGGTGATGAGCCATTCTTCCAAATTTAGCTGAGTCACTTTGAAGATATCGTTAAATGCAGGGATAATGATGATAATGACCTGCATAAATACTGCTCCGACAACAGAGTAAAGAAGAAACCTGTTTGTAAACAGACCCAGCTTATAAATCGATCTGGTATCCGATCGAAGCGCAAATGTATGCATGAGCTGTACCAACCCTAATGTTGCAAAGGCTGTCGTCACTGCGACATCTTGACCGTGCAGATTGAAAGCGATTAAATAAGCTGCCAATACTAGTATTCCTTTTAACAGCCCTTGAACCATTATGTTAATGCCGAGGCCGCCGGCAAAGAATTTTTGATTTGAAGACCTTGGTTTCATCTGCATAAGTTTTTCATCCGGTCTTTCCATGCCCAAAGCGAGTGCGGGAAGCGTGTCTATAATAAGATTCACCCATAGTAAGTGGATCGGGTATAAAATAACCCAGTTAAACATTGTCGCTATGAACAACGCAAACACCTCGCCCAAATGAGTGGAGAGTAAAAAATGGATTGCTTTTTTTATATTGATGAATATCCGTCTGCCCTCAGAAACAGCTGACACAATCGTGGCAAAATTATCATCAGCCAAAACGATATCAGAAACGCCTTTGGCGACATCCGTTCCGGTGATGCCCATGCCGATGCTGATATCAGCAGACTTTAAAGCCGGCGCGTCGTTGACGCCGTCTCCTGTCATGGCTGTCGTCTTGCCAAGATACTTCCATGCCTGAACGATCCTTACTTTATGCTCAGGGGAAACACGCGCGTAAACAGCACAATTCTCAGCTCTTTCACGCAGATCTGTGTCGCTCATCTTTTCCAGTTCCCGGCCTTCGATGGCCATTTCTTCGTCGCGCATAATACCCAGATCTTTGGCAATGGCACATGCCGTATCTTTATGGTCTCCTGTAATCATGACCGGTTTTATACCGGCCTCTCGGCACGTTTGAACAGCCAGCCGTACTTCGGGACGAGGAGGATCAATCATTCCGACAAACCCGATAAACACCAAACTGTGTTCGATGTTTTCCGGCGTTATGTGATCAGGCGTTTTGTTTAATTCTTTGTACCCAAAAGCCAGAACCCGCATCGCTTTTTGGGCCATCGCTTTATTTGCATTTACAATGTCTTGCAAGTCTTCACTAGTGATATCACGCACAACACCGTTCACCAGAATGCGATTGCATTTTTCCAATAGCACATCCAGAGCACCTTTTATATATACGACGATATCTTTTTGATGTTCATGTATGGTTGTCATCAGCTTTCGCGCGGAATCGAACGGTATCTCAGCAACTCGCGGATACAGACCATTGAGCGCTTCTTTATTGACCGAATACCGTGCTGCACACTTTAACAATGACGTTTCTGTCGGATCACCGGAGAAAGCCAACTCTTTTCCCTGCCTTGTTTCTCTCGCATCGTTGCACAGCACCATGGCATGCAGAATTTGATATGGCGGCTCCGCAGGGTCATGCTGCACATGATGTAATTGGTGCGACTGATAAAGCTCAATAACCGTCATCTCGTTTTTTGTGAGAGTTCCCGTTTTATCGGTGCAAATCACCTGGGTGCTTCCTAGAGTTTCAACGGCAGGCAGCTTCCTGATAATCGCATTCTTTTTGGCCATTTTCTGTATACCGAGTGCGAGAACAATTGTCACTATGGCGGGCAGTCCTTCAGGTATCGCTGCAACGGCAAGACTCACTGCGGTGAGAAACATGTCAAATATGCTGCGTCCCCAAAGAAGTCCTGTCATGAAAATTACCAGCGATACAACGACTATGATAATCGAGATATACTTGCTCATTTCAGAAAGCTTTTTCTGAAGCGGTGTTTCTTCTTTCTTTTTATCCTGTGACAGATAACTGGCGATATGGCCCATCTCGGTATCTGCGCCAATCGCAGCGACTACCCCTATACCTCTGCCGTATACAACATTGGTGCCCATATAAGCCATGTTTTTTCGGTCGCCTATCATCGCATCATTATCATTGATAGCGTGAGTCGTTTTCTCGATAGGCACAGATTCACCTGTTAATGCAGCTTCCTCAATTTTGAGATTAACAGCCTCAATCAGGCGCATATCAGCCGGTATGTGGTCTCCAGCTTCGAGTATGACGATGTCTCCTGCGACCAGATCTTCCGCCTTGATTTTCTGCAAATGGCCCTCTCTTCGAACCTCAGCTTCAGGCGATGACATATCCTGCAGGGAATCAATGGCTTTCTCCGCTTTACTCTCCTGTAATACACCCAGAATAGAATTCATTATAACAACAACTGCAATGATTATCGTGCTCTTGTAATCGCCGGCCAATAATGCAACGAGCGCCGCTAATGAGAGAATTAACACCATGACATTCATCAATTGATTGATAAATCGACGTATAAGGCTTATCTTTTTCGATCGGGGGAGCTTATTTGCACCATATTGCTCCTGACGACGCTTAACTTCCTGTTCAGCAAGCCCAACTTCTTGGGTATCTAAATATCTCATCACTTCACTGGTATCCATTGTGAAGAAAAGAGGGGCTTGTGTTTGCATTTGCAGTCTCCTTTGCAATACCCGAATTTTAAAAAGTATGCTCTCGGTTATTAAGTTTTGATTTATGAGCATTTTTTATGCCACTATAGTGCTAAGAAATACGCATTTTGGATTGCGAAACACTTGTTGTATTGAATTGCACATATGTTGGCTGGAATCCAGATGTCAAACAGCAGTGATATGTCATGAAAAGATTAGATATTTTGAGTATAAATAACCCTATTGATAAGACAGAGCCGCAATTTGCATATGCTATAAAAACCCCGATTGATCACATCAAGGTTTCATTTCCAGCATGACTGCATTTGATTCTGTAAGTTTTAATCCATCGTCATTGGGTTGTTTTCACTTCAAATCTTACTTAAAAGCTGATGGCAGCGTCTTTACGCGCTGCCATCATGGTTATCCTGAAAATCAATGGCTTCTTCTTTTTTGCAATATGATGACTAACGCTGCGATGATCGCTGCTGCGAAAATACCGCCGCCAATCCATAGCAGAACCGTACCGATGCCATCAAAACCGTCGCTTGTCTGGGGATTCTCCACACCAATTGCCTGTGAGATGGTAGCACCGCTTTGATCTGCTTCCACGACGACCGCGATGTCCACCGCTGCTGTGCTTTTCGTAAAGGTGATATCCACACCTTCTTTGTTCACATTCGTGCCAAATTCTTTACCTTCAGAGAACGACAGCGTGAACGTCGCAATTTCCTCACCCTTGGGCGTTTTCACAATCAACTCGTGGTTTGTGTAATCCACATTATAGAACGTATACTGACCGTTAGCATCTGTGATCGTCGCTAAAAATTTGGTTGTTTAATTAGCGGCGTATCAGAGCGGACGTAAAAGCAATAAAAACGGGCCAATAGGGGTGGCTTGTCTCAGCGCGGTGTGTGCCCAAAATCGCTTGAGGTTTCATTTCGAGTTCTCAGATTGTTTTCTATATGCGCAACAAAGCGGCCAAGGGTGGCCGCTATGTATTGTTTTTAGCAGCGGCTGAAAAATGTCACTGCCTCAATATTGTCAAGGCGAATGACTGTGATGCGTCCGCGGCACACAATTTTGACGGCATCATCCGACACGCCTGTCAGCAAGCCGCAGAAGGTACCCCCTTCTGTGGTAATACACACAAATTCGTCAATATTTTTGTCCAACTCACATAGGAGACTGTCTCGTTTGCAATCATATGACATGGCTTTCGCTCCCTTTCTTCAATGTTTGCTAATACCATATTATTAGACTGCGCCTGTTTTGGTGACTGTCGGCATTTTTGCGCATAGAAAAAAGGGCGCAATGTTGAACTGCACCCTTTGTCTTCATCCTATCTATATGCGCGCCACGCCGCTTTCCCTCGCGGCCTGAGCCACCGCTTTGGCGACCGCACCGCCCACACGCTCATCAAACGGTGCCGGGATCACATAGTCCGCATTAAGCTCCTCGTCCGATACGAGATTGGCAAGCGCATATGCCGCCGCAATCTTCATCTCGTCGTTGATATCGCTTGCGCGCACATCCAGCGCACCGCGGAAAATTCCCGGAAACGCCAGCACGTTGTTAATCTGATTCGGAAAATCGCTGCGGCCTGTGCCCACCACGCTTGCGCCCGCTTTCTTTGCAAGATCCGGCATGATTTCCGGCACAGGGTTGCTCATCGCAAATATAATTGGGTCAGGGTTCATTGACTTCACCATTTCTTCAGACACAATGCCCGGTGCCGACACGCCGATAAACACATCCGCACCCTTAATGACATCCGCTAAAGAGCCTTTTTTCATCTCGCGGTTGGAGAGCGCCGCCATCTGCTGCTTGAAAGGATTCAGCCCCTCGCGGCCCTCATAAATTGCGCCTTTTGAGTCGCAGAGGATCACGTTCCTTAACCCCATGCTCATTAAGAGCTTTGTCACCGCAACGCCCGCCGCGCCCGCACCGGATACCACAACCTCCTGATCCTCCAGCTTTCTGCCTGTGAGTCTCATGGCGTTAATCATGGCTGCCGCCGTCACAACGGCAGTACCATGCTGATCGTCGTGGAATATCGGGATATCGCAGCGCTTTTTCAATTTTTCCTCAATCTCAAAGCATCGCGGTGCCGCAATATCTTCCAAATTCACACCGCCGAAGCTCCCGGATATCTGATAAACCGTTTCCACAATGCTGTCCACATCTTTGTTTTTCACGCAGAGCGGAAATGCGTCCACATCGCCGAACGCCTTAAACAGCACACACTTGCCCTCCATCACGGGCATACCCGCCTCAGGCCCGATATCTCCAAGGCCCAGCACAGCTGTGCCGTCCGTCACCACCGCAACAAGGTTCCAGCGCCGCGTGAGCTCGTAGCTTTTGTCAATGTCTTTCTGTATCTCGAGGCACGGCTGCGCCACACCCGGCGTATACGCAAGAGACAGATCTTCTTTTGACTTAACGGGTACTGTCGCTTTAACCTCTATTTTGCCTTGCCAGTCGTAATGAAGCTTTAAGCTTTCCTTTGCGTAATCCAAATCTTTTTGTCCCCTTAAAAAATAATTTCCATCGTATTCTATCATACTGCATGGCTGATTCAAAGTTTTAAAAATCAACAAGCCCGTATGATTCCAGACGTTTGTCGTATGTGCGTCTGTCTGCACAGTAGCCTTCCAGCGCTTTATAAAACGCGCGTGAATGGCTCGCAGTCTGCAGGTGGCAAAGCTCATGCAGTATCACATAGTCGATGAGCTCTTTTTCACAGCGCAGCAGGTGAACCGAAAGGCTCATTGTCATTCGCTTGGGATTGATGCTGCCCCACCGCGTGAGCATTGCACGTACTGAAATCTTTATCTCTCCTTCAGGCCGCGGCGTAATTTTGGGTGCAAGCGCTGCCAAGCGCTGCCCAAAAACCTGTTTGGCCGTCCGCGTCATAAAGCGAGCAAAAAGCGTCTTCGCACTTCCGCCCGGCGGTACGCAGATCACAAGCTCGGAACCAACCAGCCCTGTGTAAGCCTTTTCATCACATATCACGCGAAGGGAAAACTGCTGCCCCAGCATACAGAAGCTGTCGCCGCTTGTATATGTTTTCGGATAACAGCGGCTGCGCTGCCGCTCGATCGATTCAAGGCGCTCTCTGATGTCGCCTTCGTGCTGAGCCACAAACGCGATAATACGGTTTTCGCGCAGATGGTGCGGCGCGGACACACTCACGCGTTTGTCACCCGTCACGCGTATGCGCATATTTTTCATTTTCTTGCGCTGTATGTCAAACTCAAGGCCGCTCAGCGTTTTTACGACTTTTTTCATAATGCCATTATCATACACAAAAACGCGTGCGATGTCTCGAATCAATGCTTAAAAGAGAAAAAATATTTTGTTAAAAATGATACAAGACATCATTTTATTTTTTCCAGTTATTGATCAATTCGCCCATGGCATTTACGTTTTATTGCAATTATTTCAGGCTATGTTTTTTTAAACACGCGCACAAAATAAGTACAGATTTAAGAAAAGGAATTTTTATGACGAATTTAACCCAATCGGCAAAGCTGGGCAAGCGGCTCAAAATTTCGGGCTGCGGCCCGCTTTGCGGCGAATGCGAAATCAGCACGTCCAAAAATGCCGTGCTGCCCATATTAGCGGCTTCGCTTTTAACCACTGAGCCGGTCACCATACACAAGGTGCCGGACATCAGTGATGTCAAAAACATGTTTACATTATTAAGGGCATTCGGTGCGCGGGTCAACGTATCGGGCAGCTCCGTGACCATCACGACCAGATCCATCAGAACCACTTCGCCTGCCGCCAATGTGATGGAGCGTTTGCGTGCTTCCATTCTTTTTATGGGGCCGTTGCTCGCACGGGAAGGCAGCGTGACTTTGCCTCTTCCCGGCGGCTGCCGTATCGGCTCCCGCCCAATCGACCTTCATATACAGGGATTTCGTGCATTGGGCGCAAAATCTGTGACGGCTAACGGTCAGGTTCTTGCATGGGGTCATCCGCTCAAAGGGGGTCATTTCAGTCTTCGGTTTCCGTCGGTCGGGGCCACAGAAAATATCATCATGGCGGCCACGCTTGCGCAAGGTACCACAGTCATTGAAGGCGCGGCCATCGAGCCCGAGATTGATGACCTTGTGAACTTTTTAAATTCCATGGGCGCCAGGATAGAAAACAGAAAAAGCTGTATAATCGTTGAAGGCGTTGATGAACTCTCCGGCACAGAATACACACCGATATCCGACCGGATTGAGGCGGGCACGCTCATGCTGGCTGCAGCGGTCAGCGGCGGAGACGTTCAGCTTCACCGCGCCAACGCATTACACCTAAAACCCATCTGCGACAAGCTGATGGAGGCAGGCGCAGAGATATTTCCGTTTGACGGCGGTTTTAAGGTGAGCGGCCGCGGTGTATCTCCGATGGAAATTATCTCCTCTCCCTATCCCGGATTTCCGACCGACATGCAGGCTCCTTTTATGGCAGCATGCTGTTTTGCCAAAGGCAAAAGCACAGTCAACGAAACGATTTTTGAAAACCGTTTCCTGCACGTGGATGAACTGAAAAAAATGGGGGCTGATATCACAGTTGACGGCAGTACAGCGTATATCAACGGATCCGGCTATCTGCATGGTGCAGAAGTCACCGCCACGGATCTGCGCGCGGGGGCGGCGCTCTGCATTGCGGGGCTGCTTGCTGAAGGAGAAACAATTATCGGCAATATATATCACCTGGACCGCGGATATGAAAACTTTGAGGACAAACTGTTAAAACTGGGAGCAAACATCATCCGCATGTCATAAACACGTTTAAGACGCATACACTGCTAAAGATAAGGGGGTGTATTTGTTTGTGGAGAAGAGGCCGCGGATTAACCCGCGAGAGCGCCTTGATTATCGCGATCATCATTTTTGTGCTGCTCGCTGTTGTGTTTCCCGCGCTCACAGTAAAAAAAGGCGGTAATGAGACACTTCAAGATCTCACTCCGGATATCGAGTTTAATATATCCAAGCTGCCTGAATCCGAAAGAATCATGGTCTGGATAGACGGCGATCTGACACAAATGGCGATGGAAGAGTATCTCGTCGGTGTGGTCGCGGCAGAGATGCCCGCGTCTTATGATATCGAAGCGCTCAAGGCGCAGGCCGTGGCGGCGCGCACCTATACAGAATATAAAAAAAAGCATGGCGGGTGCTCGGCTCATTCGGGTGCGGATATCTGCTGCGACAGTGCCCATTGTCAAGCATATATGACAGCTGAGGAAATGGCAGAAAGCTGGGGAAGCGATACAGACATGTATATTGAAAAAATCGTATCTGCTGTTTACGACACATGCGGCGAGATGATCTATTATGACGGAGAAGAAATACAGGTATTCTACCATGCTTCATCGGGCGGACGTACTGAAAACAGTGAAAACGTTTATCCGGAAGCTCTTCCTTATTTAGTGAGCGTAGATAGTGAAGGTGAAGAATCATCGTCGCGTTACTATGGCGAAATCAAGGTCAGCCGCCGCGATTTCATTAAAAAGATGAAAGCCTTTTCACCGAGCATCAGCTTTGACGGGCAGGCGCTGATCGGCCGTATCAAGCGCTTTGAAAGCGGCAGGGTTGAAAGTATTGAGGTAGGCAGTGAATCATTTACGGGACGCGAGATTCGCGGAATTTTTTCGCTCAACTCCGCCAATTTTACCATTGAGGAAGATGGTGACGATATTAAGTTTTCAACGATCGGTTTTGGGCACGGCGTGGGTCTAAGCCAAACAGGAGCCAATGCCATGGCCAAAAATGGTGCTGATTATATTGAGATTTTGACGCACTATTTCACGGGTGTCACCGTCCAATAAAAATACAATCATTGTTTCATATCCATCATTGCGTATGACATTTTTTCCGCACTTGTATTTTTTTATCCAAAGATGGGAAAGATGTTAGCGTGGAGGTGTGAAACAATGAGTTTTAAGAACATCAAGGACAAAATAAACAAACAATCCGTAAAAACATTTTTTCAGAAACAGGGGTTATACTTTCTTATTTTTTTATGCGTAGTGGCTGCAGGCATTACGGCTCTCGTGGCATGGCCGCGTGCGGAGGAAGACGTCCCTGAAGACAACGGCACAGACGTATCAATCGTTGACGCTGAATCTCTAGAGGAAAAATTGGCAGAAGCCAGCCAGACGCCGGCGCCATCGCCTTCGCCAAGCATGTTGCCGTCACAGTCCCCCAAGCCGTCTTCGCAGGCAGGCTCCAATGGCAGCGGGTCGATATCGCTGAAGAAACCTGTGGACGGTAAGATTATCAATTCATTTTCAGGCGACGAGCTCGTTTTCTTTGCTTCAATGAATATGTGGCGGACGCACAATGGCGTTGACATTCAGGCCGAAAAGGATACACCCGTAGTTGCAGCGCTCTCCGGCACAGTGCAGGATGTTTACGCAAACGAAGCCGAGGGCGGTGTGGTTTTAATCGAACACTCTGACAAAGCCGTCACTGTTTACCAGGGGCTTGGTGAAATGAGCGTCAACAAGGGCGATAAAGTTAACGCAGGCCAGCAGATAGGCAAGATAGGTGAAATGCCTAAGGAACTCGACCTTTCATACCATCTGCATTTCGAGTATATCGTTAACGGCGAATACAAGGATCCCGCAAAGTATTTCAACTAAACGCAAGAAGCTTAGGAATGCCCCGATCAGTTTTGAAAGGGGCATTTTTTTATTTACATGTAAAACGGCGTTCTGCACGGCTAAAAGCACCATTATTATATGCGCAGAATTCTTAATAGCTATTTGATGCGGAAAATGTCCCTTTTATGTTATAATAGGGGGCAATTCTAGCAACATGGAGGATACTTGTGAAAAAGCTCTTTCTTATCATACTGGCGCTGATACTGCTGCTGTCCGGGTGTGCCGCGCAGCAGGCTACAGCACCCACCCCCACACCGACAGCCACGCCTGAGCCGACACCCCAGCCGACGCCGTCTCCCACGCCCGAGCCGACGCCGTCTCCCACGCCCGAGCCGACACCCGACCCCTATTTTCCTGACGAGGAAGAGGTCACTGTCCAGCCGGATAACGGCTATTGGCTTTACCGGTCACCCTCACTCTTCGTGGAGGTCAACCGTTATTTTGATGAAGATAATATCATCACCTATTTCGTCGCAGAGGTTCGGATGAAGGAAAGCGAAAGCGAACGCACAGGATTCGGCAGACCCGACAAACCGGGAAAGAGCAAAATGCTCTATGACATCGCGCGAAACTATCAGGCTGTGATTGCTGTAAACGGGGATTTTCTTGACTATGTGTCCAGCGACGACAAAGGCATTATTATACGAAACGGGGAAGTGTACGTGGAGCGTGACGAAGTGGACACGCTGGCTTTTTATCCCGACGGCACCATGAGGATTGTCCGTAAGGGCGAAGCCACTGCCGACGATTTGCTGGCTGACGGCGTCAAGAATTCATTTTCGTTTGGCCCTGCGCTGATTAATGACGGCGTGATTGAGCCGGATCTTGAAGATATGCATCTAGCGAGCAAAAAGCCGCGCACGGCCGTGGGTATGATTGAGCCGTATCATTATCTGCTCGTCGTGGTAGACGGAAGACAAAGCAAATACAGCAAGGGCATGACGTATCCCGAGCTTGCCGATCTTTTTGCATCATACGACTGCGAAGTGGCTTATAACTTAGACGGCGGTAAATCTGCGACGATGTGCTTTATGGGCGAACACATCAGCAAGTATGATGGGTCTTTAACCGGCCAGAGACGCGTTCCCGATGCGCTTATGTTCGGGTTTACACCGCTGCTGGCTGAGGATACTGAGGAAGAATAACAAATTAAAAAAGCTGCCCGATATGACAGCTTTTGGAGCCGGTTTCCGGCTCCTTTTTTTATTGGTTCTGTGCTTCCTGCAAAATCTCGTTGTCGGGAGCCTCGAATATTGAACTGAAGTCGTCACTTGCCTCGGGTGCTGTCGTCGGCACAGGTGTGGGCGTCGGCGTCGGCTTAGGCGTGGGAGACGGGGTGGCTAAGGGCTCTGTGGTTTGGGTCACCGCCGGCGCGGCCCCTACGGCAATACTGGCATTTGGCTGCGTGATAAGCAATACCGCCAATGTGATAATGCCTGCAATGAGCACCACACCCATAGAAATCAATACGGCTAGCAGACCCTTGGGGATAACCCTGCGCTCAGCAGCCTCTTCAAATTCCCATTCCGACGGTACGGTAACCGTGATGCTGGACGGGACTTCATTCTGATCCTGATGTTCAGCATTATTCAATTGTACTGACGAATTCTCTGTCTTCTCCGTCCCACATTTGTTATCTTCCACTAAAATCCTCCTGCAAAAGTGCATATGAAACACACTGTCACATAAACTCTTTTAAATAATCGTATCTGTCTTCATGGCCTCTTTAAGTGCTTCAGGCACATCCACTGTGCCGTCGGCACGCTGATAGTTTTCTAAAATGGCTGCAACTGTTCGGCCGATGGCGACTCCGCTGCCGTTGAGTGTATGCACAAACTCGTTCTTTTTGGCTTCCGTGCGGTACCGAATACCCGCGCGGCGCGCCTGAAAATCGATGAAATTTGAGCACGACGATATCTCAACGTAACGGTTATAGCTTGGCATCCATACTTCAAGGTCATATGTTTTGGCCGAAGAGAACCCTAAGTCTCCTGTGCAAAGCTGCACCACGCGATATGGCAGCCCCAATTTCTGCAGTACCTTTTCGGCATCCTTAACAAGGCTTTGGAGCTCAGCCTCTGATTCTTCCGGCCGCACGAATTTCACAAGCTCCACCTTGTTGAACTGATGCACACGGATAAGGCCGCGCGTATCCCGGCCTGCGCTGCCTGCTTCGGCACGGAAACATGCACTGTAGGCTGTGTGGTAAACCGGCAGCGTCTCCATGATGCTCTCACGGTACATATTGGTCACCGGCACTTCGGCCGTGGGTATCATAAAATAATCCGTATTGTTAACGCTGAACGCATCTTCTTCGAACTTAGGAAGCTGGCCTGTTCCCATCATGGAATTGCGGTGCACCATAAACGGCGGGAACACCTCGGTATAAGGCCCCTCCAGCGTATGCGTATCAATCATAAAGTTGATTAAGCTGCGTTCAAGACGGCTTCCAAGCCCTTTGTAAAATACAAAGCGGGCACCCGTCACCTTTGCGGCCGTTTCAAAATCCAATATACCCAGCGCCGTTCCGATATCCCAGTGCGCCTTGGGTTCAAATTCAAACTGTCTCGGCTCCCCCCAGCGCTTTATCTCCACATTGTCCGCATCGCTGCTGCCAACCGGTACATCAGAAAGCGGCTCATTGGGTGTTGACATCAATATATCGTTTATCTTTGCATCGATCGCGCTTAAATCTGCGTCGATGGATTTGATCTCTTCCGCAACCTGCTTCATTTCGGCAAAAAGCGCTTGCACGTCTTCCCCTGCCTTTTTCTTAAGCGGCACCTGTTTAGAAGCCTCGTTGCGCCGGGCTTTTAAGCCCTCCGTTTTGACGATCAGCGCTCTGCGCCCTTCGTCCAGCTCGGCCACTTCCTCTACCACACCGGTCACCCCGCGTTTGGCGAGATTCGCGATGACGTCTTCGGGCACTGTCCGTATCCTTTTGATGTCCAGCATAACTACCTCTTTTTATAAAATCAAAATCTATCCCGTATTATCTCACAAAATAACATACGGGGCAACACGAGATACACATTTTTTACAAAAAATAGGGCAGGATATCGTATCCCGCCCTACGTTTATGATGATAACTTAACTAGGTAGCAGCATGTCGCCCGGCTTGATCCAGCCTTTTTTGCGCATGATCTCCGAGAACAGCAGCGTGAGTGCCGCAGGTAATATGAAGTGCAGCCCCGCCACGATCAATAGCAGCGTCCCAAAATCATACGTGCCAATCATTGCGGTAAACGTGCCCACCTGGCCGACAAGTCCCGATGTGCCCATGCCTGCGCCCAGCGGAATGTTTGTCATACCAAACACGAGCGTGGATACAGGCCCTAATATTGCACTGGCCAGTGTCGGCGGAATCCAGATCTGCGGATGACGCACGATGTTTGGTACCTGAAGCATCGAAGTACCGAGCCCCTGGGCGAACAGGCCGCCCCAGCGGTTCTCTCGAAAGCTCGCGACCGCAAAGCCGACCATCTGCGCGCTGCACCCCACCGTGGCCGCGCCCGCTGCCAGGCCTGAAAGCCCCAGCATAATGCAAAGCGCTGCGCTGGATATCGGCGCAGTAAGCACGAGACCCACAATCACGGCCACCGCAATGCCCATGAAGAACGGCTGCAGCTCCGTCGCAAGCATGATGAGCTGTCCCAGCGAGGTCATAAACGCACTGACCGCCGGGCCCACCAGCCAGCCCACGACACATCCGGTCACGATTGTGACAATCGGCGTCAAAATTATGTCGATCTTTGTTTTTCCTGCCACCTGCCGGCCGAACTCAGCACCCACGAGCGCCGCGATATAGCACCCAACCGGACCGCCCAGCATATAGCCAAAAGCACCCGACACGGCAGACGAAAACTGTGCAAGCGGCTTGACCTTTAGCCCCCATGCCACAGCCACACCGATAGCCGCTCCCACCACGGGTGACGACGCGCCGATGAGAAATTTGAACGCTTCAATGGCTTCAAGACCCTGCGCCTGTCCGCTCGTGATAAGGCCCACCGCTTCACCAAAGCGCGCCAGCGTCACACTGCCGCCGATCTCCGGCCAGATCAGGTTGATAATCTGTGTCAATATCAGACCGATGATCAGCGACGCAAAGAGACCCAGCGCCATCGCGCCAAGTGCATCAATAAAATACCTTTTGCTGTGCTTTTTGATGAAACTCCATGCTCCGTTTTTTTCGTTTTCCATAAACCCTCCCGCTTTTTACACACAAAAAACTTCAGCTTTAAAAAAGCCAAATGCTCCCTGCGTCTATTTTGCACGGAATGTTGCCGTCCATGCTACGGTTTTACTGATTTATGAAAAACGCTCGTAAGCGTAGATTGGCAAATTGCCTTTAATTTATTATATTACATTCTGTCGGGAGACTCAACACCGATTAAATAAAGCCCCGTTTTGATAACCTGCTTCACACACGCGGTCAGCTCAAGCCGCGCCGCCGTCTGAGCTTTGTTGTCATCAATGATTCTATGCTCATAATAGAAACGGTTCATCGCTTTTGCCAGCTCAATCGTATGCCGTGTCACGAGATACGGTTCGTTTTTCTCGCACGCTTTTTGCACCGTTTCGGGAAACGCGTAAAGCAGCTTCGCCGCCGCAAACGCTTCTGTGTTATCAAGTGCGGTATAATCCTTCTCAGCCGACGCCCAATCAAACTCGGCGCGCCTAAGCAGGCTCGCGCAGCGCGCGTGCGTATACTGCACATACGGGCCTGTCTCACCGTCAAAGTTCAGCACGCGGTCGAACGAGAACGTGATGTCCTTGATGCGTGCAGACGACAGCGTATCAAATACGACAGCGCCCACACCCACAGCCTTGGCCACCTCTTCCTTGTTCTCCAGATTCGGCGATTTTTCCTTAATGATAGACAGCGTTTTTTCGATGGCCTTATTCAGCACATCCTGCAAGAACACAACTTTGCCCTTGCGCGTCGAAAGCGTGCCGTCCTCGAGCGACACCATACCGAAAGCGACGTGTTCCAAATCTTTCGCCCAGTCGTAGCCCATCATCTCCACCACCTTAAACCACTGCTTAAAGTGAAGATTCTGCTGGTAGGCCACCACATACAGGCATTTATCAAAATCGTATGTTTTCTTGCGGTAAAACGCGGCAGCGAGGTCGCGTGTGGAATAAAGCGTCGCGCCGTCCGATTTGAGCACGATACACGGCGGCAAGTCATCGCCCAGCCGCACCACATAAGCGCCCTCCGACAGCTCAAGCATATTCTTCGCTTTAAGCTCATCGATCACGGGCTGCATCTTGTCGTTATAAAAGCTTTCTCCCGCATAACTGTCGAAATGCACGCCGAGCATGTCGTATATCACGCTGACTTCTTTCAGAGTCAGCTCCTTGAACCAATTGAAAATCTCAAGCGCCTCTGAGTCGCCGTCCTCAATCTTTTTGAACCACGCGCGACCTTCCTTGTTGAGGCTTTCATCCTTTTCCGCCTCATCATGAAAGCGCACATAGAGCTCGAGCATAGCGCTGATGGCATTCTTCTCGATATCCTCTTTGCTGCCCCATTTCTTATATGCCGCGATGAGCTTACCAAACTGCGTGCCCCAATCACCCAGGTGATTGATGCCCACCGGTTTGTATCCGAGAAAACCGTATATACGGTAAAGCGAGTTGCCGATGACCGTGGTGGAAAGATGGCCGATGTGGAAAGGCTTTGCGATATTGATAGACGAATAATCGATGCAGACAGTCTTCCCCCCTCCGATATCGCTGCCGCCGAAGGTGCCATCCTGTTTCTCTACATCGCTCAGCACATTTTCAATATAGCGCTGCTTGTTCAGAAAAAAGTTGATGTATGCGCCCACAACCTGCACATCGGCGATAAAGTCCGGTTTTTCGAGCTTCGCGCTGATATCCGCCGCGATCATCTGCGGCGCTTTGCGCATTTGTTTGGCCAGCCGAAAACATGGGAATGCATAGTCTCCCATCGCCGTGTCGGCAGGTATTTCGATGAGCGGAAGCAGCTCCTCCGCGGGTATATCAGCGGCCTTTGCCACCTCTTCAATTAATGCTTGCTTGTAATCCATTTAAAATGCCTTCTTTGTCTGCTTAATTCATTAGAAAAATATATCATATGAAAGGGTGTTTATCAACGCGAAAAATCATGACAGAGTCTAAACACCATCATTCCATCTTCCATTGAGGAAACACAACCGTTTTCACAATCGCCATGCATTCACGTGCTTGAGACGAAAGCCACACCCGCCACGGTGTGGGAGACGGGATGCCGTAAGCATCAAGTCCAATCCGCTTAGCCAGAATCGTTGCGCGGAAAATATGATAATCGCTTGTCACCATGGCAATGCGCTTGCTGAGATTGTGTCTTTCTATGATATGGAGCGAGAACTCTAAGTTCTCCTCAGTGCTCGTCGATTTGGCTTCGGTAAACACCCGGTCTTGATCTATGCCGCGGGAAACGAGATAGCTGCACATGGCGACAGCCTCGGCAATCGGCTCATTATCGCCTTGACCGCCCGATACGATGCAATTGGCATCCGGGTGCTCAATCAGGTAATCGTATGCCGCATCCAGCCTGTTCTTTAGCGACAGTGTCAATCCGCCGTCCGGAAAAATCCCGCACCCGAGCACGATCACGAGGTCTGCGTCTTTCTCCGGCTTTACGTATGCCGCTGTCAGCATCAGCGTTTCCAGCACAAGTATCAAGGCGATGCCAACGCATACACAAACGGTCAATGCGACGCGAAACCATTTCGGCTTCAATACCGGCCTGTCGTATTTAAGATGATAGACCGACCAACATATCAATATGATGCCCACCGCCACAGGCGCTGCCATTCCAGCGTTTATTGTGGTAGACGACAGGGCCGCAATCAGGCTCCACAATATGACCACGACACTGAACACAATGACCGCTATATACGCCCATTTCTTAACCTTGCTGGATATTCTCAAAAGGTGTCCCCCTCATCAATACACGGCTCGTAATAGACTTCCATCATCATCAGCCCCTTCGCAGGTGCTGTCACGCCTGATTTTTCTCTGTCTTTACTTGCGATGATATCCTTCATGCTGAGCGGCGGCCTTTTTTTCTGGCCGATCTCAATCAGTGTACCCGCAATAATGCGCACCATGTGATACAAAAAACCAGAGCCTTTGATATCCATGATGATGAACGAACCGTCCTGACGGATATCAAGGCTGAAGACCGTGCGGACGGTGTCCTTTACGTCGCTGCCGCTTGCGCAGAAACATGCAAAGTCATGCGTACCTGCCACATATTTTGCAGCTTCGCACATCGCCATCATATCGAGATCGCCGCGGATATGCGCGGCGGTATGCCGATGAACTGCAGACGCATGCACGGCGTTATAAATCGTATACCGATAATGCTTGCCCTTGGCGCTGAACCGTGCGTGGAAATCATCGTTCACTTTTTCCGAGTGCTTGACGCGGATATCGGGCGGAAGATTCATGTTCATGGCAAAACAGATTTTTTCCGCAGGGATTGAGCATTGCGTATCAAGATGTGCGGCCTGCGCCATGGCGTGTACGCCCGCGTCTGTCCGCCCCGCGCCGTGAACCACGGCATGCTCGCCCGACGCGGCTTCAAACGCACGTTCCAGCACTTCCTGCACCGAAAGCCCGTTGGTCTGTCGCTGCCAGCCTGCATAATTCGTGCCGTCATATTCCACAGTCAGTTTCACACGCATAGGCTAGAACCCAAACGCCGCGAAGACGATGAGCCCTGCGACCACCGCCATCGCTATAAAATCGCGCACATGCATGTGCATAATTTTCATACGTGTACGACCCTCGCCGCCGTTATAACAGCGCGATTCCATCGCAAATGCCAGCTCGTCAGCACGCCGGAACGCACTCACGAAAAGCGGCACCAGCAGCGGCACCATACCCGCCGCTCTTTTGAATATGCTGCCCGAATCGAACTCTGCGCCTCTCGCGGTCTGCGCCTTCATAATCTTATCCGTTTCTTCAATCAGCGTCGGAATGAAGCGCATCGCGATTGTCATCATCATCGCGAGCTCATGGACGGGGAACTTTACCCTTTTCAATGGCTTAAGCAGGCTCTCAATACCGTCTGTCAGCGCGATGGGCGATGTGGTAAGCGTCAGCATCGTCGTGGCCGTGATGAGGAAGATCAGCCTTACAGCCAACCTGACGGCGTTCATTAACCCTTCCTCTGACACGCGGAATACCCACCAAGAAAACATCTCTGTACCGCCTGAATAGAAGAACGTGTTAAGTACAAATGTGAGTATGATGATAAACCAAAGCGGCTTTAAACCACGCAGGACGAACTTTATGTTCACGCGCGATAAAATAATCGTCAGCACGAGAAACCCGAACACCACGAGGTTACCAACCAGCGTGTCCATTAGAAATATCAACACGATAATCGCCACGACAAGCACAAGCTTCATGCGCGGGTCCATTCGGTGAATGATTGAATTGCCGGGGAAATACTGGCCGAGCGACACATTTTTAATCATGCATTGCCTCCAGACCCGGATGCGCCGTTTTTACCCGTCATCAACCGCTTCACCGCTCCTTCGAGCTCGTCAAGGCGGATCACGTCGTTATCCACATTTATTCCCTTTGCCCGCAGAGCAGAGGCAATGCGCGCCACATAGGGCACATCAAGCCCGATCCCTCTAAGCTCCTCTTCCTTTAGGAACACCTTTTGCGGTGTATCGTCCATCACCAGCCGCGCGCCGTTTAGCACAATCACGCGGTGCGCATATTCGGCGAGGTCGTCCATCGAGTGTGTGATCATGATAATCGTCACGCCTTCGCTGTTTAAGTGCGTAATGAGGTTCATGAGATGCGTGCGTCCCTTGGGATCCAGCCCCGCCACGGGTTCGTCAAGTATCAAAACCTTAGGCCGAACCGCCAGCACGCCCGCAATGGCCACGCGCCGTTTCTGGCCGCCTGACAGCTCAAAAGGGGATAAGTCTTTAACGCCGTCAAAATCCAGCTCCATCAACTCCATGGCGTGCCTGACGCGTTGCTCGATCTCCTCTTCGGGTACACCTGTCTTTTTGGGGCCGAAAGCGATATCCTTGTATACCGTTTCCTCGAAAAGCTGATGTTCAGGATATTGGAACACCACGCCGATATAACGCCGCAGCGCTTTGCGATCATAGCTCTTTTCCGCGATATCCGCACCGTCTATCAGCACACGGCCGGAAGTGGGTTTTAACAGCCCCGCGACAAGACCGATCAGCGTGGTCTTACCCGAGCCCGTATGGCCGATCACGCCTAAAAATTCGCCGTCGTTGATGTGAAGGCTGATGTCATCCACCGCCCTGGCTTCAAACGGCGTGCCCGGCATATACGTATATGTTAAATTCTCTAATTCAATTGACATAGTTTATCCACCAGTTCCTCAATCGTAAGCGGACACTCGCCCATATCAAGCCCTTGCGCTTTTAAGCGATGATACAAGGCGATATGCGGCGGCGCGGACAACCCTGCTTCTCCAAGTGCCTGCTCGTCCGCAAACACCTCGCGCGGTGTACCCGCTTTCGTGATACGTCCGCCCGTCATCACGACCACGGTGTCTGCCTGAAGCGCTTCCTCCATGTAATGCGTGATGAGCAGTATTGTTTTCCCCTCGCTATTAAGCTTTCTTATGGTATCCAGCACCTCAGCGCGCCCTTCGGGATCCAGCATTGCCGTGGGCTCATCAAAAACGATGATATCCGGATGCATCGCCAGCACGCCTGCAATCGCCACACGCTGCTTCTGACCGCCGGAAAGCATATGCGGCGCACGTTCTTTAAAATCGCTCATGCCCACCTGTGCTAACGCCGCATCCACGCGCTCTCGAATCTCTTTGGGCGGCACACCGATGTTCTCAGGGCCAAATGCCACATCCTCTTCCACAATGGTCGCCACAAGCTGATTGTCGGGATTTTGAAACACCATACCGGCGCTCTTTCTGATGTCCCACACATGCGTTTCATCCTTGGTATCCATGCCGTTTATTAAAACATTGCCCGAAGAAGGCAAAAAGAGCGCGTTGATATGACGCGCAAACGTTGATTTTCCCGAGCCGTTATGCCCGATGATCGCAATGAAATCGCCCTTCTTTACCGAAAGCGATACGCCTGACAGTGCCGGTGTGATGCTGTCCTCACTTGTATATGAATACGAGATATCTTTGACTTCTACGATGGCCATTCCTTTAGCCTTTCCCCAATGCCCTTTTGCATCTTGTTTTATAATAGCCTCAATTATACACCAAAAGGCTCTGAAAACAAAATTCAAAGCCTTTCTTTGCGGAGTCCCCAAAAACGGGAACCAAATCATACAATATCGATGCTTTTTTAGACCAGCTCGAGTATGACCATTTCTGTCGCGTCACCGCGGCGCGGTCCCTTTTTGATGATGCGTGTATAACCGCCTCCCGTGCCAAGGTCCTGTGCACGCTTGGCGTACTTGGGGCCGTATTCACGGAACATCTTCTCGACAAGCGGATTGGTCACTTGGCCTGAACGCTTTTTATAGTCGTACTTGCTTTCACCGTCTTGCTTCGGCTCCGGCACGTTGTACAGGTAGCTCATAAGCTTGCGTCTTGCGGCAAGCTTTGACGGTGCGTCGTTGACGACTTCACGCTTCACTTTTTCGTCATCCTCAGTCACTTCTTTGGTGACCTTGACGATTTTATCGTGTTCTTTAACCGCAATCGTGATCAGCTTCTCCGCAATGCTCCTGGCTTCTTTCGCCCGGGCCAGCGTTGTCTCGATGCGGCCATACCATAGCAGCCCTGTGACGAGGTTCCGAAGCGTCGCCTGTCTCTGGTCCTGCTGTTGATTTAAATGTCTGTATCCAGCCATAATAAGCCTCCTCGTTGCCGCAAGCCGGACATATCATAATGCCATGCGGCGAAAAAAATTGTAATCTATTTAGTCGTCAAGGCGCAGCGAGAGCCCCAGCGCGGCGAGCTTCTGCTCGACCTCTTCGAGTGACTTGCGCCCCAAGTTCCTGACCTTCATCATTTCTTCTTCATTGCGCTTGATCAGCTCTTCCACCGTATTGATACCGGCGCGCTTTAAGCAGTTGTACGAGCGAACGGAAAGATCGAGCTCTTCGATGGTGATCTCGAGAACTTTTTCCTTTTTGTCTTCCTCGGGCTCCACCATGATCTCCACGTCCTGTACATGATCGGTCAGCGCAACAAATTGTGCCAGGTGTTCGTTTAAAATCTTTGCCGAGAGCGATACCGCTTCATCCGGAGCGATTGTGCCGTTCGTCCAAAGCTCAAGCGACAGCTTGTCATAGTCCGTGATCTGACCGACGCGCGTATTCTCCACCGTGAAGTTAACCTTTCTCACAGGTGTAAACAGCGAGTCCACCGGAATCACGCCGATCGGCATGTCGTTTTCCTTGTTCTTATCGGCGAGCACGTATCCACGGCCCTTTTCGACGGTAATCTCCATGTAGAGGCTGCCGTCTTTATCAAGCGTCGCGATGTGCATATCGGGATTCAGTATCTCGACATCTGCGTCCGAGACGATATCCGCTGCTGTGACATCTTTAGGCCCTTTCACATCCAGCGTCAGTGTCTTTGGCTCTTCCACGTACATCTTTACCGCAAGGCCTTTTAAGTTCATCACGATATTGACGACATCCTCGGTCACGCCTTTGATCGTGGAGAACTCATGCAGTACATTGTCGATTTTAACGCGCGTGACTGCCGCACCGGGCAGGCACGATAACAGCACACGTCTTAACGAATTACCAAGAGTCGAACCGAACCCGCGCTCCAGCGGCTCCATCACATATTTTGCGTACGAATTATCACTTGCCTTTTCAACGCATTGTATATTCGGCTTTTCAATTTCTAACATTTATAACCCTCCTGTTATAGACGAATAGTTTTTGAGGGCAACCGCTTATATCCGTTACTTAGAGTAATACTCAACGATCAGATGCTCTTCGATAGTCAGGTCGATATCCTCTCTTGCCGGCACAGCGACCACTCTGCCCGTCAGATTCGCGTTGTCCATCGTAAGCCAGCTTGGCATCGGACGGGCTTCGCTTTCGCGAATCTCTTTGAGCTTGTCGGTATCGGCGAGGCTCTTCTTAACCGTAATTTCATCGCCGACCTGCACGAAGTAGGACGGAATATCCACTTTCTTACCGTTCACGAGAATATGTCCATGAAGCACGATCTGACGCGCCTGCGCTCTGGAATCACCAAGGCCCAAACGGTAAACCACATTGTCAAGACGCGATTCAAGCAGCTGCAGCAGGTTTTCACCCGTTTTACCCTTCATGCGCTCAGCAATAATATAATATTTTTCAAACTGGGACTCGAGCATGCCGTAAGCACGTTTCACCTTCTGTTTTTCACGAAGCTGGAGTCCGAACTCAGATACTTTCTTTCTGCTCTTGCTCTGTACGCCGGGCGCAGTGGGGCGCTTCACGTAAGAACATTTTCCCGAATAGCACCGATCGCCTTTAAGGAAGAGCTTGCAGCCTTCCCTGCGGCAAAGACGGCACACGGAACCTGTATATCTTGCCATTATCTATCTCCTCCTTATACTCTCCTGCGTTTGGGCGGGCGGCATCCGTTATGCGGAATCGGGGTGACGTCTTTAATGAGCGACACCTCAAGACCTGCCGTCTGCAAAGCGCGAATTGCTGCTTCTCTGCCGGAACCGGGGCCTTTCACATACACATCCACATACCGAAGACCATGTTCCATCGCAGCTGTCGCCGCCTTTTCCGCCGCAACCTGAGCAGCAAAAGGAGTGCTCTTTCTTGAGCCTCTGAAGCCCATGCCGCCTGCGCTGGCCCACGAAAGCGTGTTGCCGCCAACGTCGGTCATTGTGACGAGCGTATTGTTGAAGGAAGCACGGATATGTGCCTGACCGCGCTCGATGTTTTTCTTTTCTCTGCGCTTTCTCGCAACTTTCTTTGGCTTAGCCATTGACTATCCTCACTTTCTCTTTGCGCCCGCGGTCCGCTTCGGACCTTTTCTTGTACGCGCATTCTGTTTGGAACTCTGTCCTCTTACCGGCAGACCTCTGCGGTGGCGAATGCCGCGATAGCAGCCGATTTCCATCAGACGCTTGATGCTCATTGTCGTATCGCGTCTCAAATCACCTTCCACTTTCAGGTTCTTGTCGATATATTCTCTTAACTTGCTGACATCCGATTCGGCTAAGTCTTTTATCCGAACATCGGGGTCAACGCCTGTTGCCGCTAAAATATCACGGGATGTTTTAAGCCCAATGCCATAGATATAGGTCAGGCCAACTTCAACCCTTTTGTCCCTTGGCAGGTCAACACCTGATATACGTGCCACTAAATTACACCTCCGAAATTTGTTATATAGAAGCTATACGGATCGAAGATACATCTTCGCAGCCGCTCCGTACAAACATTCATCCTTGCGTTTGCTTGTGCTTTGGATTCACACAGATCACCATGACTTTGCCCTTGCGCTTGATGACCTTACACTTTTCACATATCGGTTTCACCGACGGTCTGACTTTCATTCTATTTTCCTCCTTTGATGTTAGCCCTTACCGCGCCATGTTATACGTCCACGCGTCAAGTCGTAAGGCGATATTTCTACAGTCACTTTATCACCAGGCAGTATACGGATATAATGCATCCGCAGCTTTCCCGATATATGCGCCAGGACTTTGTGGCCGTTTTCCAGTTCGACTTCGAACACTGCGTTCGGGAAGGCCTCCGTCACTCTGCCTTCCATCTCTATGACGTCGCTTTTAGACAAATCGCTTCCCCCTTCTAAGCATCGCTTTCGCTCTTGCACGATCGTATCGCGCTGCGTATTTCCGCATCAAATACTCTTGCGCCCCCTTTCAGCTTGCTCGCGATCCCGTCAAGCAATTGGGGACAGAGCTTTAAATGCCGAAGCTTTTTTTTCTTGGGGCGATCTTTGGTTCTTAAGTCGCCATCAACAATATATACGTAATTGTCGTCAATGATATCTACAATCACGAAATATCTGTCTTTATCGCGGCCGGCGGTAGATACGGCAACCCTTCCAATCTCTACGGAATACTCAACCATATCACATCCTCCTTTGCCTACGTCTGAGTGAGGATCAACGGCCCATCATCCGTCAGCGCTACCGTATGCTCATAATGCGCCGACAGACTGCCGTCCTTGGTGCGCACTGTCCAGCCGTCCGGCATGGTCACTGTGTCTTTGCCGCCATAGTTGATCATGGGCTCAATCGCAAGTACCATGCCCACCCGAAGCTTCGGGCCGCGGCTGCCGCTCACGAAATTCGGTACATTGGGCTCTTCATGCATGTCGCGCCCAATGCCATGCCCCACCAGCTCTCTCACCACCGAAAACCCGGCAGATTCCGCTGTATTCTGTACGGCGGCCGATATGCTTTGCAGCCGGTCACCGCTCTTAAATGCATTCATTCCGGCGTAAAACGCCTTTTTCGTTATTTCGATCAGCCGAAGCGCTTCGCTGCTGACTTTCCCAACAGCGTATGTTTTTGCATTGTCTCCGTGGTAGCCTTTGTATTTGGCACCCAGATCGATGCTGACAATGTCGCCGCTTTGGATGACTCTCTCCGACGGTATGCCGTGGACGATCTCATCGTTGATCGACGCGCATATCGACGCCGGATAGCCGCAGAACCCGAGAAAAGACGGCTCTGCGCCCTGCTTTTCGATATACCGTTTTGCTATGGCGTCCAGCTCCAGCGTTGTCATGCCGGGCTTTATCGCCTCTCCCACAGCTTGCAGCGCCTCTGCCGATATTCTGCCGGCGTCGCGCATAAACTCAATTTCTCTGGGGGATTTTAATGTGATCATTTTTGCTCCAACACACCCAGTATCGTGTCGGTAATATCATCAATTCCGCCGGAACCCACCACATCGTGCAGTATACCCAGATCTGTATAGTACTCGATCAGCGGCTGCGTTTTTTCCTTATAAACGCTTAAACGCTGCTTGACAATCTCTTCCTTATCATCATCTCGTACGTACAGACTGGCGCCGCACTTGGGGCAGCGTTTCGGGTCTTCCAGCATCGATTCATGATATGTGGCGCCGCAGCCCGTGCATATGCGCCTCCCGCAAATGCGGTGAATCAGCTTGTCGTCCGGCACGTTGATATTGATCACCGCATCGAGTGTCGCAAATGTGCCGAGCGCTTCGGCCTGCTGCCTTGTACGCGGGAACCCGTCGAGCAGAAACCCACTGGCCGCATCCGGCTTGCTGATACGCTCTTTGACCATCTCAATGATCACCTGATCCGGAACAAGCTCACCCGCATCAATATAGGATTTTGCCTGTTTCCCAAGCTCTGTGCCGCTCTTAATTTCTTCGCGCAGCATGTCGCCTGTGGATATATGAGGAATATTGTATTTCGCTGCTATTCGAACCGCTTGCGTGCCTTTGCCGGCACCCGGCGGTCCCACAAACATCAGTCTCATTGTCTACCTCTATTTAAGGAACCCTTTATAATGACGCATCATCATATGGGATTCAAGCTGTCTTGTGGTCTCAAGTGACACACTGACCATGATGAGCAGGCCTGTCGCGCCGAACGGTGAAGCAAAGCCTGAGAATGCCGCAATCATCGTAGGCACCGTGGCCACCAGAGCGAGGAATATCGCACCGAACAGCGTCACGCGGACAAGTATCTTCTGCAGATAATCCGATGTCGGTTTGCCTGCGCGTATGCCGGGGATAAACCCGCCGTTCTGCTGTAGGTTCTTCGATACATCCACAGGATTGAATGTGGCCTGTGCATAGAAGAATGTAAAGAAGAATATGAGCAACGCGAACAACACAAGATAAAGGGGCGTTGTAGGACCCATCACTGCATCGTAGGATGCCCGAGACTCTGGCGATGAGAAAAATCCCATAATCATGCCGGGGAACTGGACCAGCGTCATTGCGAAAATCAGCGGCAGCACGCCCGATGAGTTGATCTTCATCGGAATATGCGTTGACTGTCCGCCGTAAATTTTACGGCCGATCACACGCTTGGCATACTGCACAGGGATACGCCGTTCACCCAGATCGATAAACGTGATACCCGTCACAATCGCCAGCGCTGCCACAACCACGATAATAAGTGTCACCACCGATGCTGCGCCAATCGCCACGTTCCCTATATAAGAAATCGCTGCGCTGGGCAGTCTGGATATAATACCCACGAAAATTATAAGTGAAATACCGTTGCCCACACCATTTTCAGTGATATGCTCACCGATCCACATGATCAGCGCCGTACCGGCTGTGAGACACAGCACGATAGTGATATAGTTGAGAGCCATCGGTGTTCCCGTATCAAGTATCGCACCAGATCCAAAGGCCGCCAGCATACCGATTGCCTGAATGAGACCAAGGGCCACGCCCGCATAACGCGTAATTGAAGCGATCTTTTTGCGGCCTTCGGGGCCTTCCTTAGACATCCGCTCCAGCGCCGGTATCGCCATCGTCAGCAGATTCATGATGATAGAAGCTGTGACGTACGGTATGATACCAAGTGCAAACAGCGAAAAATTGGTTAGTCCACCGCCCGCAAAGAGGTTGACGAAACCACCAAACGCATTGCCTTGTACCTCTTGCGCCACATACGCCGCATTAACGCCCGGAACCGGCACGTGAGCACCGATTCTGTAGACGATCAGCATCAAGATCGTATAGATCATCTTTTTTCTGATATCCGGAACCTTCCATGCGTTTCGGAGCGTACTAAACATTATTTAATCACCTCTGCCGTTCCTCCGGCAGCGGCAATTTTTTCCGCAGCCGTCTGAGTGAACTTAGCCGCTTTGACGGTAAGTTTTTTGGTTATTTCTCCATTGCCAAGCACTTTTAAGCCGTCATATGTCTTCCTGATGATTCTTTTTTCCTTTAAAAGCTCGACTGTCACTTCCGTGCCGTCTTCCAAACCGTTAAGTTCGCTGACGTTCACAGTGGCATATTCTTTGGCGAATATGTTTGTGAAGCCTCTTTTGGGCAGCCGCCGTGCAAGCGGCATCTGGCCGCCTTCAAAGCCCGGGCGCACACCGCCGCCGCTTCTGCTTTTCTGGCCGTCCTGACCGCGCGCAGACGTCTTGCCGAGGCCTGAGCCGATACCTCTGCCCACACGTTTCTTTTTCTTTTTGGAGCCCGGAGCCGGCTTTAATTCATAGATATTCACTCGTCCTGCCTCCTTTAAGCGTCTAGCACCCGAACCAGGTGCGTCACTTTATTGATCATTCCGCGAATGCATGCGTTGTCATCATGCTCCACGATTGCGTTCATTTTTTTAAGACCAAGGGCCTCCAGCGTCGCTTTCTGATCCTTTGCGTAGCCAATCGGGCTTTTCACCAGCTGAACCTTAATCTTTGCCGCTTTCTTTGCCATGATTTTGGGCCTCCTTATTTAAGCTGATCGACACTGACACCGCGAAGCTTAGCATAATCCTCCGCTGTCTTTAGTGCCTTTAAGCCTTCGAGCGTGGCCTTCACACAGTTCACCGGCGTGTTGGAGCCTTGCGACTTGGTCTTGATATCTTTTACGCCAGCCAGCTCAAGCACCGCTCTTGCCGGTCCGCCCGCGATAACACCGGTACCTTCGGATGCCGGGAACAACAGCACGCGGCCTCTTCCGAATATTCCGATCACCTCGTGGGGAATCGTTGTTCCCACCAAGGGAACCTGTATCAGACTGCGTTTGGCTTTCTGCACAGCCTTAGAAATCGCGTCCGGAATTTCCGCCGCTTTACCAAGACCCGCGCCTACGCGGCCCTTTTCATCACCGACAACGACCAATGCCGTAAATCTGAAGTTACGGCCGCCCTTGACAACCTTGGCAACACGGTTGACATAGACGAGCTTTTCCTTGAACTCCTGATCTTCTTCTTTCCTGAAGTTCCTGCGGCCGCCGCGCGGTGAGCCTTTATCGTTCTTTCTGTCGCCTTTTTGGAATGAATCGTTCCTCTGCACCAGACAAACCTCCTTTTAAAACTTGAGTCCGGCTTCTCTGGCGCCATCTGCCAGCTGCTCAACTCTGCCCATATAGATATAACCGCCGCGGTCGAATACAACCTGTTCGATACCGCCCGCGAGCGCCTTCTTGCCAATCGCCATGCCAACGGCCTTGGCCGCTTCTTTCTTGGTCTTGCCTTCGATGTCTTTCTTTAACTCGCTGCTCAGCGTAGAGGCACTTGCCAGCGTCACACCCTTCACATCGTCAATGATCTGGGCATAAATGTGGTTTGTGCTGCGAAACACGTTGAGCCTTGGCTTTTCCGCCGTACCGGATATTTTATTACGTACCCTTAAGTGGCGCCCCTGCCTGACAGCGTTTTTATCAACCTTGTTAATCACTTTAAGCCACCTCTCTACATTCCGGTCTTGCCGACCTTGCGCAGCACTTCTTCGCCTTGATACCGAATACCCTTGCCTTTGTACGGTTCGGGAGGACGGATTTCGCGAATTTCTGCTGCATACTGGCCGACAACCTGTTTGGATATGCCGGATACTTTGATAATGTTGGTTCCTTCCACGTCCAGCGTAATGCCCTTTATTTCAGGCACTTCAACCGGATGGGAATAACCCACATTCAGCACGATTTTATTGCCGCTCTTTTGTACTCTGTAGCCCACGCCCACAACCTCAAGCGTTTTGGTAAACCCTTCTGTGAGGCCTGTGACCATGTTGGCGATTATTGCGCGGGAGAGGCCGTGCATCGCCCTGGCTCTTTTATCTTCCGAGCTGCGCTTCACATTCAGCACACCGTCTTCCAAACTGACTTCAATTTCAGACGGTATTTTTTCAGTAAGCTCACCCTTTTTGCTTGTCACCTTAACGACATTACCCGGCTCGACTGTCACCGTGACACCCGAGGGAATCGTTACAGGCATTCTACCGATTCTCGACATTTTTATCTCCTCCGCAAAAGCGTAATTTTCAATGCTGCGATCAGCCGACGCTTAAGTGTTTGTTACCACACGTAAGCGAGAACTTCTCCGCCCACGCCGCCTTCTCTCGCATCACGGTCAGTCATGACGCCTTTAGACGTGGATATGATGGCGATGCCAAGGCCGCCGAGCACTTTGGGGAGTTCATCCTTGTTGGCATAAACCCTCAGGCCCGGTTTGCTGATCTTCTTGAGGCCGTTGATGATGGACACATCCTTATCACCGTATTTGAGGGTGATGCGGATGACGCCCTGCGGACCTTCTTCTTTATACTCATACCCCTTTATAAAGCCTTCCTTAAGCAGAATACCGGCAATTGCCTTCTTCATCTTGGAAGCGGGCATATCGATCACTTCGTGTTTTGCTCCAATCGCATTACGTATACGTGTAAGCATATCCGCCACAGGATCTGTTACTGGCATGTCAATTTCCTCCTTGTTTTATCGAACACAAAAGCCTACCAGCTCGCTTTTCTCACGCCGGGTATCTCGCCTTTGTATGCAAGCTCCCTGAAACAGATACGGCATATGCCATATTTGCGAAGCACCGAATGCGGACGGCCGCATATGTTGCAACGGGTATAGTTTCTCGTAGAAAATTTCGAGCCCCTCTGCTGTTTGTTTATCATCGACTTTTTAGCCACTTGGTTTTCCTCCCAACTTATCTCGTTAGCGCTTAAAAGGCATGCCGAGAAGCGATAACAGCTCTCTGGCTTCCTCATCCGTTTTCGCTGTTGTGACCATCACAATATCCATACCGCGAATCTTATCCACGTTGTCGTAGACGATCTCGGGGAAAACAAGCTGTTCCTTAAGACCCAGCGCGAAATTACCGCGGCCGTCAAACGACGATGACGGGATACCCCGGAAGTCCCTGACACGCGGCAGTGCAACGCTCATGAGTCTGTCTGCAAATTCATACATACGCGTGCCGCGCAGTGTGACTTTTGCGCCAATCTTCATGCCTTCACGCACCTTGAAGTTCGCAACGCTCTTTTTGGCTCTTGTAACCACCGGCCTTTGCCCCGCGATGATCGTCAGATCACTGACGGCTGAATCCAGACCCTTAGGGTTATCCTTCGTGTCGCCAAGCCCCATGTTGATGACGACCTTTTCAAGCCTTGGAACCTGCATCACGTTTTTATAGCCGAACTTTTTCATCAAGGCGGGCACAACCTCGCTTAAATACGTATCCTTTAACCTAGGCATTTGTTCTTCCTCCCTTACTTGTCAAACGTCTCGCCGCACTTCTTGCACACGCGAACCTTGCTTCCGTCTTCCAGAAGCTTATAGGCAATACGCGTGGCTTTGCCGCATTTTCCGCAGACAAGCATGACCTTGCTGGCATAAATCGGCGCTTCCTGATGCATGATACCGCCGGGCTTGCCCTGCCCTTTTGGCTTTTCGTGCTTTGTCGCCATATTGATTTTCTCGATGACAACTTTGCCCGATTTAGGCTCAGCAACAAGAACTTTGCCCTTCTTGCCTTTGTCCTTGCCGGAGATCACAACAACTTTGTCATCTTTCTTTATATGCATTCTTGCCATGTCAATCCTGCCTTCCTATAATACCTCGGGCGCAAGAGAGACGATCTTCATGTATTCCTTCTCTCTCAGTTCCCGCGCAACAGGTCCGAATATGCGCGTGCCCTTGGGCTGCTTTTGATTATCGATAATCACCGCCGCATTATCATCGAACCGAATATAAGATCCGTCTTTGCGGCGAACGCCATAGACGCTGCGCACCACGACGGCTTTAACGACGTCTTTCTTCTTGACAACTCCGCCAGGAGTCGCTGTTTTTACAGACGCAATGATCACATCACCAATATTGGCTGTGACTCTTTTTGAGCCGCCGAGAACCTTGATGCACATAATCTCTTTGGCACCTGAATTATCCGCCACTTTCAGGCGTGTTTGGGCTTGAATCATTTTCTAACGCCTCCCTTTATACTCGCTGGCTACTTGGCGGCTTCTACAACCTCAACCAGTCTCCATCTCTTGTCTTTGCTGTATGGCCGCGTTTCAGCGATCTCAACTTTATCGCCGATCTTTGCCACATTTTCTTCGTCATGCGCCTTATAATTCTTGGTGATCTTCACGGTTTTGCCGTAAAGCGGATGCTTGGCCTTACGAACAATCTCCACAACAATTGTCTTATCCATTTTATCGCTGACGACGATGCCAACCTTTGATTTACGAATTCCTCTATCAGACATAAGCATCCTCCTTAGCGCTGAGCAGCGCTTTGTACTTCGCGCTCTCTCAGTATCGTTTTGACTCTTGCGATGTCTCTCTTTGTCTGTTTAATCACCATCACGTTTCCGAGCTGCCCTGTGGCATTCTGAAAACGCAGGTTAAAAAGCTCTTGTTTCAAATCCTTGAGCTGAACCGACAACTCATCATTCGACATTTCATGCAGCTTACTAGCTTTCATCCTGCTCACCACCTACTTCTTCGGCTTCTGCGTCGATGACCGTATCATTTTGCTTAAAGTTCATCTTCGAGAATGCCGCTTCATCAAAGTTCTCAGACTTCATGATCTTGCATTTGATCGGCAATTTGTGCGACGCTAAACGGAGCGCCTCACGCGCAATCTCTTCGCTCACACCGGCGATTTCAAACATCACGCGGCCCGGCTTTACCACGGCAACCCAGTACTCGGGAGAACCCTTACCGGATCCCATCCGTGTCTCTGCAGGCTTCTCAGTGACCGGTTTATGCGGAAATATTTTAATCCAGACGTGCCCGCCTCTTTTGATGTAACGGGTCATCGCGATACGCGCAGATTCGATCTGATTGCTCGTAATCCATGCCGGCTGCATTGCGATAAGACCATACTGGCCGTAAGTGATGGTGTTGCCCTTTTGGGCTTTGCCCTTCATGCGGCCGCGGTGCACTCTTCTTCTCTTAACCCTTTTTGGCATTAACATCTTTGCTGCCTCCTTCTGCCGTCTTGAACTTATCCCTTAAGGGATTGCCAAGAATCTCGCCCTTATATATCCAGACTTTGCAGCCTATCTTGCCATATGTGGTATTGGCTTCGGCAAAGCCGTAGTCAATGTCAGCGCGAATTGTCTGCAACGGGATCGATCCGTCATGATACTTCTCACTGCGCGCGATTTCAGCGCCGCCTAAACGGCCTGAGCACATGGCTTTGATGCCGAGTGCGCCGCCCTTCATCGCTCTGCCGATGCACTGCTTCATCGCACGGCGGAAGCTGATGCGGCGTTCGAGCTGAGAAGCGATGTTTTCAGCCACCAGCTGCGCATTGATATCGGGACGTTTGACCTCGATGATGTTAAGGATAACGGCTTTTCCAGTCTGACGTGACAGCTGCTTTTTAAGCATTTCGACGCCCTGGCCGCCCTTGCCGATGACGATGCCCGGCTTCGCGGTGTATATATTCACGGTCAGTTTGTTGGCCGCTCTTTCCGTTTCGATCTTGGATATGCCGGCCGCATAGAGTTTCTTTTTGAGCTGCTTTCTTATTTCGTTGTCTTCTTTAATGTTCGCAGCAAAATCGCCCTTTTTCGCAAACCAACGCGCATTCCAGTCCTTAATGACGCCCACGCGCATTCCGTGAGGATTGACTTTCTGACCCATGCTTAAGATTCCTCCTTGACTGCACTGTCGAGTATGATGGTAATATGGCTCGTTCTCTTGCGGATACGCGATGCACGTCCCTGCGCACGGGGGCGAAAACGCTTCAGCGTCGGGCCCTGGTCCGCAAAGCACTCTGCAACGATAAGATCATCACGCAGCATGCCTTTGTTGTTTTCGGCATTCGCAATCGCGGAGTTTAGCAGCTTCTCAAGAATGGGGCTTGCCGCTGCCGGCGTGTTTTTCAGCACTGCCACAGCTTCATCCACTTTCTTACCGCGGATCAGGTCGATCACGATCCTGACCTTTGAAGAAGAAATCCGCACGTATTTCACCTTTGCCATCGGCCTTTTATCTTTGAGCTCTTGTCTCTTTTCAGCTTTTTCTCTTTGACGAGTTGCCATTTATAGTCTCCTCCCTTAAAGGCTACCTGGAGCCGGACTTTTTGTCGCCCGCGTGTCCGCGGAATGTCCTTGTCGGCGCAAACTCACCCAGTTTGTGTCCCACCATATCTTCCGTCATATATACAGGCACAAACTTTTTGCCGTCATGAACGGCCACTGTATGCCCAACCATATCCGGAAATATCGTCGATGCTCTGGACCATGTTTTCAGCACTTTCTTTTCGTTCTTCTCATTCATCTGCTGAATTCTTGCCAGCAGCTTGGGATGCACGAAAGGCCCCTTTTTTACCGATCTGCTCATATTCCACTACTCCTTAATTAACTGTCGATAATCCCGTTACGGGCTCCCCGAAAAACATCGTTTTAGAGGGGTGATTACTTGTTTCTGCGTCTGACTATATACTTGTCGGAAGCGTTTTTCTTCTTTCTTGTCTTATAGCCAAGCGCCGGCTTGCCCCAGGGCGTAAGCGGTCCCGGATGTCCGATCGGCGATTTACCTTCGCCGCCGCCGTGCGGATGGTCATTCGGGTTCATGACAGATCCTCTCACCGTCGGGCGGAAGCCCATGTGACGTTTCCGACCCGCTTTACCAAGGTTCACGTTTTCCTGATCGATGTTGCCCACCTGACCGATTGTGGCCTTGGCGCTTAGCAGCACCATGCGCACCTCACCGGAGGGCAGTCTCACCTGTGCATAAGCGCCTTCTTTGGCCATCAGCTGTGCGGAGTTGCCCGCGCTTCTGACCAACTGGCCGCCTTTGCCCGGCATCAGCTCGATGTTGTGAATCAGCGTGCCCATCGGAATGTCTTTTAAACAAAGCGCATTGCCCGGCTTAATGTCTGCACCCAAACCCGACATTACCGTGTCTCCCACGGAGAGGCCGTAAGGCGCTAAAATGTATCTTTTCTCGCCGTCTGCGTAGTGCAGCAGCGCGATGTTGGCTGTTCTGTTCGGATCGTATTCGATCGTGGCAACCTTGGCGGGGATACCGTCCTTGTTGCGCTTGAAGTCGATGATCCTGTACTGTCTCTTGACACCGCCGCCTCTGTGACGCACAGTGATGCGTCCGTGGGCGTTTCTTCCGGCCGTTTTCTTGATCGGCTCAAGAAGTGATCTCTCGGGCGTGTTGGATGTGATTTCCTCGAACGTGGAAACCGTCATGCCGCGGCGGCCCGGTGATGTCGGTTTGTATTTCTTAATCGCCATGAGCTTTTACCTCCCTAAGTGCTACTGTGCGAGCGAGTCGAAGAACTCGATGGTCTTGGAGTCTTTCGTCAGCGTCACAAACGCCTTCTTGACCTCAGGCCGTCTGCCGATGTGGTAACCCTGGCGTTTCAGCTTGCCGACTTGGCGAAGCGTATTCACCTTGGCCACCTTCACGCCGAACACGTCTTCCACAGCACGGCGGATGTCGCTCTTCGTGGCTCTGATATCCACTTCAAATGTATATTTCTTCGCAGCGATATCGTCGTAGCTTTTCTCCGTCAATACCGGCTTTTTAATGATGTCTCTCGAATCCATTACGCAAAAACCTCCTCAACCTTCTTGACGGCATCCTTGGTAATCACGAGCTTATCATAGTTAAGCAGGTCGTACACATTTACACTGTCCGCCGTCAGCGTTTTCACGCCTTGTATGTTGCCCGATGCGCGCACGACTGTCTCGTCTTTGCCCGCCGTCACAACCAGCGCCTTTTTGATATCGAAGTTTTTGAGGATTCCCGCCATCAGCTTTGTCTTCGGTGCCTCTAAGCCAAGGTCCTCAAGCACAATGATGTCTTTATCCGCTACCTTCATGGAAAGAGCGCTCTGAATGGCCAATTTTCTGACCTTTTTGTTAACCTTCTGGCTGTAGTCACGCGGTTTCACTGCAAATGTCATACCGCCCTTTGTCCAGATAGGGGAACGCGAGGAACCCGCACGTGCACGTCCTGTTCCCTTCTGACGCCAAGGTTTGATGCCGCCGCCGCGCACTTCGGCACGTGTCAGCGCACTCTGCGTGCCCTGACGCTTGTTGGCGAGTTGTGCCACGACCACCTGATGCATCACCGCTTCGTTGACATCTATGCCAAACACTTCGTTTTTCAGATTCATATTGCCGGACTCGGTGCCGTCCGTTTTATATACCGATACTTTGGGCATTCGTTTCACTCCCTTTTCTAAAGCTTGTCTTAGCTGCTTTTAACTGCCTTCGATATCGAAAGCAGCCCGCCCCTTGCTCCGGGCACAGCGCCTTTAACAAGCAGCACGTTTTTGTCCGCGTCGATACCGACAACCTCAATGTTCTGCACGGTCACCGTCTGTGCGCCGCCGTGTCCCGGCATCTTCTTGCCTTTGATGACCCTCGCAGGATCAGCACAAGCGCCGATGCTGCCCGGGGCTCTCTTGCTGCGCGAACCGTGTGTCATGGGGCCTCTCGCTTTGTTGTGGCGCGCCACCATGCCCTGGAAGCCTTTGCCCTTGCTTGTGCCCTGCACATCAACCATGTCGCCTTTTTCGAACACGTCCACTTTGATCTCCTGACCAAGTGCAAAATCGTCCGAATTGTCTACATGGTATTCACGCAGACTCCGCTTCGGGGCAACGCCCGCTTTTTTAAAATGACCTTCAAGCGGCTTTGTCACGAGTTTTTCTCTAATATCGCCAAAGCCAATCTGTATTGCATTATAGCCGTCCGTCTCGGCCGTCTTCTTCTGAGTGACGACGCACGGGCCAGCCTGCACAACTGTGACCGGAACGACAGTACCGTCATCGAGGAACAATTGCGTCATACCTAATTTTTTGCCCAAAATCGCTTTCATTCGTCACACCCCCCTAGAGCTTAATTTCTATGTCCACGCCGGAAGGCAGATCCAGCCGCATCAAAGCATCTGTTGTCTTTGAAGTGGCTTCCAGTATATCGATCAGCCTCTTGTGTGTCTTGATTTCAAATTGTTCACGCGAATCCTTATACTTGTGCGGCGCACGAAGTATTGTGATGACTTCCTTCTGCGTGGGCAGCGGGATAGGTCCGGAAACCTTCGCGCCTGTCCGTTTGGCCGTGTCGACGATCTTCATTGCCGACTGGTCTATCAGGTTGTAGTCATACGCTTTCAGCTTGATTCTAATCTTCTGACTTGCCATTTTTCTCCTCCTTACGCTTACGCTCCGTATACACACAGCCGTGTGTATCATACTCTTTTTTTCGCGGCATTTTCATGCCGCCCGAAGCGCTGTCCTTATGTTTTGGACAACAGTCCGCGGAAACTACCCGGAAGCGTTTTTCTCCGGCAACCTCCCGCTTCAGCCTGTCAAATAAATACGCAACCCAAAGTGCGCAACGTTGAGATTATATAATAAACGCAATACAAAAGCAAGTATTTTTTTAGCGAATAATTATTTTTCTTGGACGGACGTTTTTTCCCGTTCTTTTTAGCATTATTCCTATAATCGGCAGCTCTATACATGCAATTTGAATGATGTTCTTTCCTTATATAATAGCGACCCGCCTGTTGGCGTTCTGAATTCACACGGTATTGCGACGCTGCATTTGCCGCAGCCCCCGCGCGGAAAATGCGCGGCTCGATCTCGTACCAATAAAATCGTTATATTCGCCGCGGCGGGTTGATTTCCTGATTTCCCGGGTAAACGGAAGCGAAATCGCCGTGTTTACGCCGCGAAGCCAATAACCCAGCGTTACATATATATCAATGTAAAAAAGGTATAGCATATGCAGCCGCAAATGTAAACAGTACGCCTTTTTCAGCAGCGTAAAAGAAGTAATTTTATGTTATTTTGCTGGGCATATTGTGTTTTAATGTGTTATACTATATTCAATAGAATAAACGTTGCTTTATGGGGGAGAGGGGGAGCTGTATGGGTCTGTTTGAGACGATTGAAACCGTTTCTGTTGTGTTGTTCATTGTGGGTATGATTTTCCTGATGATTGAACTGTTCGCGCCCGGCTTTGGAATATTCGGCGGGCTCGGATTGGTGGCTCTGGTGCTCTGCATCGTGTTTCAGGCCCATTCCGTCGCAGAAGGTCTGCTTTTGTTCCTTATTATAGGTGTTATCGTGATGATACTCTCGCTGATTGCCGCAAGAAGCTTGAAGCGCGGCTGGCTGTACCGGTCTTCACTCGTGCTTAAGGATGCCGAGGAAAAGGAAGCGGGATATGTCGCGCGAGACGATTACTCGCGTTTTACCGGCAAAATCGGCGTCAGTTTAACGCCGCTGCGCCCTGCGGGCACGGCAGAAATCGAAGGTGAAAAAGCGGATGTTGTCACAGAAGGTGAATTTATAGCAAAAGGCGTGCGCGTCAAGGTCTTAAAGACGGTAAGCGGACGCATCATTGTTAATCAAGTGGAGGATTGATGTGAAGTACTGCCCGGTATGCAAAATAGAATATGCCGATACGGCCGAATACTGCAAAAAATGCCAAGCATATCTGCAGGAAAAAGTGGAGGCGCCTAAGAAAGTCAAAACCGATCCAAAAAGGCTGCTGCTCATGTGTCTTTATACCGGCGGTTTCATTCTTTTTGTGATGCTTCTTTATTTCTTGTTGTACTCGCTGCTTAAATAAGTCATATTATTTGTCCAACAGTCAAAAATATAATTAATACAAAGGAGTCGATTTTATTATGGAAGATTTATGGATTTACATCATTATCATTGTCGCCGCATTTATTTTTCTTGTATTCTTCTTCAGCTTTGTTCCCGTCCGCTTGTGGATTGCCGCACGCGCAGCGGGTGTAAAGCTCAGAATTATCTCTCTGATCGGTATGCGTCTTCGGAAGATCACACCGGCAGGCATTGCGAATCCGCTGATTAAAGCCATTAAGGCGGGCATCTCAGTCACCACGGATATGCTCGAGCAGCATTATCTCGCGGGCGGCAACGTCGACCGCGTGGTTGACGCACTCATCGCCGCACAGAAGGCAGATATTCCGCTTGATTTTAAACGTGCCACCGCGATTGACCTTGCGGGCCGCGACGTATTAACGGCTGTGAAAATGAGCGTTAACCCCAAGGTGATTGAAACACCCGTGGTAGCGGCAATCGCCAAAGACGGCATTGAGCTCAAAGCCAAGGCCCGTGTCACCGTACGCGCCAATATCGATCGTCTCGTCGGCGGCGCCGGTGAAGAAACGATCATCGCACGTGTAGGCGAAGGCATTGTCACCACCGCCGGCAGCGCACTCACGCATAAAGAAGTGCTGGAAAATCCCGACCTCATTTCCAAGACGGTGTTGTCCAAGGGTCTTGACGCAGGCACCGCATTTGAGATTCTTTCCATCGATATCGCGGACGTGGATGTCGGGCGCAACATCGGCGCTCAGCTTCAGATCGATCAAGCTCAGGCCGACAAAAAGATTGCCCAAGCCAAAGCGGAAGAACGCCGCGCCATGGCTGTGGCCAAAGAGCAGGAAATGATGGCCGCCGTACAAGAAATGCGCGCGAAGGTTGTCGAAGCCGAAGCCGAGATTCCGCGGGCAATGGCCGTCGCTTTCAAGGATGGCAATCTTGGTGTCATGGACTATTACAACATGAAAAACGTCGTGGCTGATACCGCTATGCGTGATGCCATTTCGGGTGCTGCAGATCCTAAAGTCGAAAAAGAAACAGAGTAAGGATGATCTGATATGCAAATCTTACTGATCATTGCTGTTGTGGTGATTATATCTCTCATTTCGGCGGCGGGAAAAAAGAAACCGAATCGGTCATCTGAGGATGTCCCCGATCGCCCAACCATGAGCGATATTCAAAAAGCGTTCATGATGTCCAATGAGGAAGATGCGCCGCCGCGCCGCAAACCTGAACCGGCTGCAAGACAGGCATACACAGCACAGACATCTTCAAGGCCTACGTCCATCACTCAGACAGTGCCGGAAAAAGCCACAGAAAGACTGTCAGCGCGTACTTTTGAGACCACACTGACTTCTGATGAAAGTCAGTCTCGTAACAAATACGCCAACATAGACCTTAAAAACTTTCGCACCGGCAGGGCTGATGATGATAAGCCGCTCGAAGTGAAAAGACAGCAGCGCAGTGTGCTCAACCTTTTTGAGAACGAGGACGATTTCGTTCGCGCTGTGATCTATTCGGAAATATTAACGCGCAAAGCGCGTTAGACAAAATGACCTGATATGAAAAGAGGCTGTGCGGATTGAACCGCACAGCCTTTGTTTATTACCAATCAGTAGACCTCAAAGTCGGTCATCTCGCTGTAATGTTCATAACCGTATACGTCAAAGAATAAGAATCCGTACTCATAATAACCGGTAGGCAGCGCAATCCAGTCCAGCACCAGCCCTTCGGGCCCCACTGTAAACGTTTCTCCCGTATAGTATGTATCATATACCCCGTCGGCCGCGTAAGTCGGCCAGAAAATGGGCGTGATCTGATCGCCAACCTCCGGAATGATTGCAAGCTTTGACGAGGGGGCTGCGTAATTTTCGTTCATATAATACATGCCGTTATAAACATAATAGCCGGAGTTATCATACGTGTCGTCCCAAACCCATGTGGCCCTCACAATCGCTGTTTGATCGTTATACAGTACGGGTATGTTATATATCACATACTCATTATCGTATTCTTCCATCACATAGACAGCCACAAATTGACCGTTCAGCCCCGTCCAGTAACCTTGGAAGTTGTCATGAACCGTGTTATCGGTATAATCAATAGAAAGATCGCTGTCGTATCCCAAATCCACGATGGTGCCGTCATCCAGATACATGCCAAGCGTGCAGTATACATAAGACAGGTAATCCATCTGCGCATCCGTCAGCTGCACATAATACGATCCCACTTCACTTAGATCGCCGCTTGAAGCTGCGGGGATCAGCTCGCTGTTGTAATCAACAGGCATTTCTTGTGCATCCTCATAGAGCGCGATCAGATAATCGTTCACAAATGATTTGTATTCTGGGCAAAAATCGATTGTGTTGTAGATATCAAGACTCGGATCGCCGCTTTGGGGTGTCTCTTTGGGGAAATAGATGGAAAGACCATAGGAGTTGGGCTGCTGTTCTCCGCTGCGTTCATAAACCACAGCATCCTGTATCGCCGCCATCAGCTGTTCACCGGCTGCTCCGGCCTCCTGAAGCTGTATGAAATGATAGAAGTCGATCATATTAAGCGTCACGTTCGGTTCCTCTCCGTATTTATCCGCATTGTGTCTGGCCTCAGAAAGGATTTCAACTGTCTGCGATTGTACAAGCTGGCCGTCCAGGCTGGACGCATATGTAGCGAGCAGCTGCTCAATCGTATCGATTTTACTAAGATCGATCACCGAGCATGTGAGCGAGCCCTCCATACCGCTGCCTTGGCTTCTTGCGAAATATCCATCCGATATCACTTTGCCGAGCTCTGCGCCCGTCATACCCGTGTCTGCTCCAAGTGCCTCGAGAATGTAACCGTAGTCCCAGCCGCTGCCCGGCTCCACTTCCTCCGACGCCACCATGTATCTTGCATAAGGAGATGCCACGCTCGCCATCTCGACACTCGCCATCAGGCATGCGTCAAAACCAATCAATTCAAAAGGCTGCCCGTCGTATGAGGCCGCAAACGCGTCCGTCATCTCGGATAGCACAAGCCCGTCATAGTTAAACAGCTCATCCACGCCGAAACCGATCACGCTGCCCGCGCCATGGTTCCACATCACCAGCGCTTTATGATCCGCCGGGTAATTTGTCTGCGCATAAGTAATAAACTCAGACAACGTCGAACTCTCACCCATGTTCTTAGGTTCCAGCGTTTCAAGCAGTGTTAAATCGTTGTTCTCTGCAAGCCAGATCTGATTGGTCTCCGGGCTTACAACGTCGTTATACCAATGCGACGTGCCGCCCGTGTATATCAGCACACGGATGCTGTCCGGCAGCTGTGCTTCCACGATGCTTTGCAGACTTGATGTCCCCTCAGCACCCTGACTTTCAAGATCAGACCCATTTAGGTAGAGCATGACCGTCCATGTGCCGGGCTGCCCCTCGTGAGTCGTGAGCGGCGTTTCAGCCGGCGAAGACGATGGTGATTGTCCCCACACACCGTCTGTACCGGAGTCAATGATATCGGAAACACTGCGTGATATTGTGTGACATCCCGTGACGGACAGGAGTAACAGCACACACATAATCATTGCCGTTATTTTTTTATTAAAGTGATACATAATTGCGTACTCCTTATATTGATACAATTAACATACCATTATTTTTTCTATTTCGGAAGTATGCTGTTTGTTTATATGAAAAATTTCCTTCTGCGTGCTTGACAATGTGTAAAAAAGGTGCTAAGTTATTAATAACGATTATTAATAAGAAGGTGATTCGATTGCTTTTGGATAACAAACCGCTCCGCAATACCAAACAAAGAAAATATATGCTGGAGCTGCTTCAATCCACCGACACACATCCTAACGCATTTTGGCTTTTCGAAAAAATGAAACCCGTTTTTCCTAATCTTAGCCTCAGCACTGTTTACCGCAACCTAAGTATTCTGGAAAGTCAAGGGTTGCTGCAGCGTCTTTCCTGCGGCGGCACATTCGACAGGTACGACGGCAATGTGGCAATGCATTCGCATTTCTACTGCCATAAGTGCGGCCGGGTTTACGACCTTAGTGCCAGAACACTGGAAGACAATGCGCTCGCCAGTGCTGATGCGGGCGGACACAAACTGGAAGGATGTCATATCACCTTTTATGGCGTGTGTGATCAATGTTTATCTAATAATGAAAATAAATAAAGAGAAAGGTAGGATTTAATCATGACAAATTACGGTGACTATTATTATTGTGAAGTTTGCGGCCACGTGGTCAGCATTTTATGCCCCGGCATGCCCACGCTCGTCTGCTGCGGCCAGAAGATGATCAAGCTGGAGGCGAAGACGGCAGATGCCAGCACGGAAAAACATGTGCCTGTTATCGTCCCCGATGGTGACAAGACAACAGTGAAAGTGGGCAGTGTGCCCCATCCGATGACAGAGGAACATCACATCTGCTTCATCGAAGTGTTCAAGAAAGACGGTCAGTCCCTTCGCGCGAAGCTCGATCCCACAGGCGCTCCTGAGGCCACATTTGATGTGAAAGCCGATGACATCGATACCGTCTATGAATATTGCAATATTCATAGTCTCTGGAAAGCGTAATACCTTTCCGGTCAGCATTAAAACAGAATATAATAATTAGGAGAGAACAGAATTATGCAGAAATTAAAAGGGACAAAAACGGAAAAGAACTTAATGGAAGCGTTTGCGGGCGAATCTATGGCGCGCAATAAGTACACATACTTTGCGTCCAAGGCTAAAAAGGAAGGCTACGTGCAAATTTCCAACATATTTGCCGAAACCGCCGCTAACGAGAAGGAACACGCCGAGCTTTGGTATAAGCTGTATGCCGGCATCGGCTCCACAATGGAAAACCTGCTGACAGCCGCCGCAGGCGAGCATGGCGAATGGGAAGACATGTACCCGCGTATGGCCAAGGAAGCCAGAGAAGAAGGCTTTGAAGATATTGCAAAGCTTTTTGACGGCGTCGCAGGCGTTGAGAAAAAGCACGAGGAGCGCTACAATAAGCTGGCCGAGAACGTGAAAAACGGCGTGGTTTTCGAGCGGGATACTGAAGTCGAATGGAAATGCACCAACTGCGGGCACCGTTTTGTGGGCAAGGAAGCGCCCGATGTCTGCCCCGTATGCGCGCATGCCAAAGCATACTTTGAGCTTTTCACGCAGAACTATTAATACGATTAGCTATACAAAAGGAGGTCTCACGGCCTCCTTTTTTTATATCTATTTGATTAATAAACCACAATTTCCATATGCTTATCCTCAAATACACGTAAAACAGCGTATATACCTTCAAATTGTCATATTAACGTAACATATTTGTAATATATCTGCGAGCCTCAAGTCTAGTTATGATAGCACACATTCTCGGGTTTTGAGTGATATGTGTGATTTGGTTATAATGAATATCCAATAGGAAAACAAACGAAAGGAGACAGATATGAAAAAAAGATATATAAGACTGATTGTTTTGGCGGTATGTGTGCTAACCATCCTTTTTGCGGCGGTGCCTACAGCAATAGCGGCCAGCCCAAACATGTCGATCGGCAGCCGGGGCGACGATGTGACAGCATTGCAAAGCAAGCTGCTCTCACTGGGCTATCTTGATTACCCCAACGCCACCGGATATTACGGGACGCTTACCAGAACGGCCGTCATCCGTTTTCAAAGTATTAACGGTCTTAGTGCCGACGGTATTGCAGGGCCGCTGACGCAAGGCAAGCTTTATTCCTCGTCAGCAAGGAGCCTGCTGCTAAGGGTCGGCAGCTACGGTGAAGCTGTGCAGACGCTCCAGCTGCGGCTTAAAGAGCTCGGCTACTTCAACGGAACAGCCACAGCCTATTACGGCCCCGTTACACGTGCCGCTGTGGTCGCGTTTCAGCAGGCCAACGGCCTGAGTGTTGATGGCATTGCAGGGCCCAACACGCGCAACAAGGCGTTTTCCAATAACACGGCCAGCGCGCCTCAGCCTAGCACCACATCGGCTTCCACAGCAGCCATTGCGGACATCGCACTGACACAGATGGACAAGCCATATGTGCTCGGCGGCAACGGCCCAAACAGCTACGACTGCTCAGGTCTCGCTTACTACGCCATGACAAATGCAGGCTTTAACGTGCCGAGATACTCGGCATCGGCCTACAGCGCTGAGTCTTCGTGGACAAAGATCACGGATACCGGTTCGCTGCAAAAGGGTGACCTTGTGTTCTTCCGCTCCGATTCGTCCTCTTACATCGGTCACATGGGCATTTACACTGGCAACAGACAGTTCGTCCATGCGTCTTCGGGCCAAAACAGAGTCATGGTCAGCTCAATTGACAAAGTTTATTGGGCAAGAAACTTCGTGCTAGCCCGCAGGGTGGGCTAGCACCCCCTACTTTACACCTCCTTGTGTCACTCACAAGGGGGTGCTTTTTTTTTATTCCTATCAATTGTACCGTTGGCCAAAATCCAGCTCTCTCATATTTTTTCATAATTCTGTTATCCATTTGATGGTGCTTGTAGTATAATGTATCGTGAAACTCACATACGAGCCGGCAATATCACAAGCAAGAGGTAGTTTTAATGCAGCAAGGGAACCAAAAAGAAAAACCTAAAAAGACGCCTGAAGAGCGGCTTTTCCATAAACCATTTACCAAAAAGAAGATCATTATATACGGCCTGCTGGCACTAGCGCTGATAGCAGCTATCATTATGTCCCGTTTTGTCTATGTCACATTGATTGACGCACGCTCCGCATTCCCTGATCCAACGCCCGTTCCCACCCGGACAATCGTTGAATCAACAGAATCGGCGAAGCCCACACAGACGCTCTCTCCTAAAGAGCTGCTTGCGATGCAGGCGGATAAAGACTTTATGAAAGACCGTGTCAACATTGTGCTAGCAGGTATTGATTATTCGGTTGAACGTGAGGGACGCAAGGATTTTCGCACGGATACGATCATGCTTTTTTCCGTCAACTTTGCAACGGGCAAGGTGGATATTGTCTCTCTGCCAAGAGACAGCTATGCCGATATCGCTTTTACAGATAACCGGTGGAAAATCAACGGTGCATGGATGTCGGCAGGCGGCTTTGAAGGGCAAGGCTTCGATTGTCTTATGCAAACCATTACAACCACGCTTGGCGGTATCCCTGTGGATTATTATCTGGCTGTGGAAATGAAAGCTGTTAAGGATATTGTTGATGCTATCGGCGGCGTCTGGTATGACGTGGATTATGAAATCGACATGGGGCCCCGCCATCTTGATAAGGGCTATCAGCTGCTTGACGGGCAGGCCGTACTGGATTACTGCCGCGCAAGAAAGGGCATCACATCGGGCACCGATATCGACCGTATTGACCGGCAGCAGCGGCTGCTGCTTGAGGTGTTCAGCCAGTTAAAAAATGAAAATATGCTGCCCAAAATACCCCAGATTTACAGCGATCTAAAGTCCGAAATCTATACAAATCTCAACTTTGAACAGATCGCGGCGCTCACTTTTTATGCGCTCGATATTGACCCGGAGGCAGATTTAAGCCGCTACGCGCTCACCGGCACATACATGAGGGCATACAATGCCACTTACTATGTGCTGGACCATACCTATACACAGGAGATCGTTAAGGAAGTTTTCGGCATAGACGCTGATATAGACTGGACATATGATATCAACTATGTGGCATATGATATGGCTGCACGCGACCTTGAAGACGCCATTAATCAGACAAAGGATTATCTTAACAAAAACAAAGCTGCGCTTTCACCTGAACTGATACAAAAGACACAAAACAAAATCAATGACGCCACGGATACGCTGCACGGCGCGCAGAGCCGTTTAAAAAAGGCCCGCAGCACAAATTCTAACAGCAGAATCAAAAGCACCCGCGGTTTGAAAGACGCTGCTCAAGCCATGACATCGCTTTATGACAGTCTGAAAGACTATGTGCTTCATCCGCCCGCACCCACGCCGTCTCCCACGCCAAGCGCCACAGCGCCTGCTGCAACACCCTCACCCGCTCCGTCCGCAACGCCTAGCCAACCAGCGGAGAGCCAAAGCCCGACGCCGACGCCTGAAGAAAGCGAAAGCCCGACGCCGCCACCTGAGAAAAGCGAGAGTCCGACACCGACGCCTGGATCAGAAACGCCTTCAGAAACGCCTGCCGAGACAACTGACACGGAAACCCACGCGTCCACAGATTGAATAATATTAATGAATATTTCCCAGGAAACGGCAAGATAGCATAATGTCTCGCCGTTTTCTTTTCGTTGAGTAATAATAAGTTTCCACCCCTGAAGAGGTGGTTTTTATTGGAACCCTATAAGGTCTCATACCAGCAATGCCTAAAGGCATACAACGGTTCCGCCAGCCGCACGGAGACGCGCTTTAGATTCTGATCTGCAAACAGTTATTTATGTCATTCTGAAGGAGCGTTAGCGATGGACTACGCAGTGGACTAGAATCTTATTTTTTATGCAATATTCATGGGATGCTTCGCTACGCTCAGCATGACATAATGGAACTGTCAATCATCACCTCTCTTAACGGGTCTAATTCACTTCTCGCTCATGCCATTGTGACTGTCACCTCTTAATTATTAACGCTAAAGCTGGCTTTCGCTTCACACGTAAAACGTGTGGTTTTTTCATGATAAACAAAAACCCCGGCAGCTTCAAAACTGCCGGGGCAACCGAACAAATGATTATTCAGCCGATATGGCTTGTGTATCGTCGCCTAAAACCGGTTCGGATTCACCGAAAACACGCTCAATATGCGCTTCGTCAAACTTCTTAGTCATCTTGCTGACGATGGGTGTCACAATCAACGAAAGCACCATCGCGATAGATCCGATGGCAGGCGGGCTCAGCCACTTAGGCAGTACCGTGCTGACACTGCCGATAATCATAAGCGGCACCACAATCGCAAGACCCGTGATTACCCCGGCCCAAGCACCCGCTTTGGTCATGCCCTTCCAGCGCACGCCGAGCAGGAACGGTGCGAGGAAGCAGCCGGAGAGAGCGCCCCATGAGTAGCTCATCAGCGTCACAATCGCGGCAGGCTGCAGCAGCGCAATCACAAGCGATATGAGTACGAACAGCGCGCAGAGTGCCCGCATCAGCGTCATCAGGCTCTTGTCCTTCATCTTCGGACGCGCGGTTTTCACAAGATCCATGGAAATGGACGATGATGACACGAGAACAAGCGACGAAAGCGTGGACATCGACGCGGCAAGCAGCAGCACGAGAATAAGCCCGAGCATCACAGCCGGCAGCGCGGCGCCCATTACCTGCGGCATCACATAATCGAGATTCTCAGGTGTTTCTGAAAGATATAGGCGTCCAAACGAACCCACAAAATAGGCCGCACCGCCGACGATCAGTGCGAACAGGGTGGAGATAACCGTACCCCTTTTGATCGCCTTGTTGTCCTTGATTGCATAGAATTTATGCACCATCTGCGGCAGGCCCCATGTGCCAAGGCTTGTGAGCAGCACAAGTGAGACGAGCAGCACCGCATTCTGCGCGCTGCCGAACGGGGACGCAAGCGATGCGTCGATTTCTGCAATTTTCGAAAGACCCGCGCCGATACCGCCGACCGCCGGATTACCGACAACAAAGAACACCATCAGCACCACACCGATGATCATAATAATGCCTTGTATAAAATCGGTCAGCGCTGTGGCAATATAACCGCCCGAGAGCAGATACAGCGCGGTGAGCAGCGCCATGCCGACCATGCAATACGCATACGGTACATGGAAGACGCTTTCAAAGAAATAGCCAAGGCCCTGATACACGCTCGCACAGTACGGTACCAAAAATACAAATATGATAAGTGCTGCGGTGATTTTAAGTCCTTTTGAATTGTATCTTCTGAAAAAGAAATCAGGCATCGTTGAGGCATCCAGCCTGTGTGTAATACGCCGGGTTGGCTTGGCCATCAGCTTCCATACGAGGAATGTCCCAATCAGCGCGTTAAAAATACCGATCCACGTGGCGCTTATCCCAAGGTTCCAGCCGAATTTTCCCGCATATCCGACAAATATGACAGCAGAAAAATACGTGGTGCCATACGCAAACGCAGTCATCCATCCGCCGATTTTTCGACCCCCTAAGAAGAAATCATCTGTTGTTTTTGTTTTTCGTCTGGAGACTATGGCGACTGCAATGAGCATCGCCGCATAAAGACAAATAATAATAATTTGAGCAGCCATAATAATACCATCCTTCCATACTGTGAGACATTTAGAGCAACAAAAAAAGCCCTGCCATCCTACATTTTACTTACAGTTATATTACTACACAAATCTCTATGAATGCAACTTTTTTGTGAATGAATGCAACTTTTTTGTGAAAAAAAGGTTGACACTCCCATTGTATTAGTGTACTATTTGACTAGTACACAGCAAAGAGGTGAAACATGGAATACAACAGCCGCTATCCGATCTATCTGCAGGTGATCAGCCTCATACAAAAGCAGATGGTACAAGGTGAAATACTGCCCGGGGATAAAATGCCTTCCACACGCGCGCTTGCGCTTCAGTATGAGGTGAATCCCAATACGGCAGCAAGGATATATAAGGAGATGGAAAACATGGGTTTGTGTTATACCGAACGCGGTCTTGGCACGTTCATGACGAACGATAACAACATCGTGAAGCACATCAAGCGCGACCTCGCCGATAAGCTTACGCGTGAATTTGTGCATGAAATGAGCGAGCTGGGATTCTCGCCCGAAGAAATGAAGAAAGCTGTTGAGGAGGAAATAAAATGAATCTCAAAGCACTTAATCTGACCAAAAAGTATTCAGCAACAACGGCTGTTGACTCAGCCACTGTCACACTTGAGCCCGGGCGCATATACGGACTGCTCGGCCCTAACGGCAGCGGAAAGTCCACATTTATGAAGCTCGCCGCCGGGCTCGTTCATCCCACGTCGGGAGAAATCCGCATCATGGATGAGCCCTTAAGCGAGCAGTCCCGCGCTCATGTGGTATATATGCCCACCGAAGCCTACTTTTACGGCTATATGACGGTTTGCCAGGTTGGTCAATTCCACACCGATTTTTACGCAGATTTTTCTGCCGACAGCTATCAAAAGCTGGTTACCGACATGGGGCTTGATATGGATATGAAGGTATCGTCTCTCTCCTCGGGCATGTCCGCCAAGTTAAAGCTCGCCGCCGCTGCTGCACGCAGTGCGCAGATCATCATGCTGGATGAACCGCTTAACGGCATTGACCTCATCGCGAGAGATGTGATTATGTCCGCCATCATTCAGATTGCGAACGAGAACAACACCTTACTGTTATCCAGCCATCTGATCGACGTAATGGAAAGCTTACTCGACGAGGTGATTTTTATCAAACAGGGCCGTATCACCATGCAGGGCAATGCCGAAGCAATGCGTGCAGAGCATGGCAAATCAATCGTGGATATATATAAGGAGGTTTTTGCATCATGATCAAGCTGATGAAATATGAGCTGCTGCGCCGCAAACAATTGCTGATTGGCGCGCTGCTGGCCATACTGGTTCTAGAAGGCATTACGGTTTACGCCATTTATCAGGGCGGTAATTGGAATGTACTCGCCATCTTGCTGACGTTTCTGCTGGTTATCGGCACGATGCTGCTTCCCATACTCAACACAGTAACCAAACTGTACGCCGACTTTAAACAAAAGCAAGGCTATATGCTGTTTTTGACGCCTCAAAGCGGTTATAAAATTCTCTGGACAAAAACAATCTACGGCGCAATTGAAATACTGGCAGCGATCTTGCTGGTTGCAGGGTGTCTTTTCTTAAGCGGGTTCGCTGTCGATCATTTTCAGGGCAATGCGGTCAGCAGCATGCTTGCATCCATGCAGCAGGAGATGGGTCCCATATCTCTTGGTTCTGCAGGCTTCGTCTATGTTCTGCTTATCTTCCTGCAGATGCTCGCTCAGCTTTCCATCGCAATGCTCGCGGTCACTGTCAGCCGGTCTATCATGCCGGCCACAAATTACGGCTGGCTTATCGCACTGCTCATGTATTTTGCTTTTGTGATCGGCGTCAATATCGTCAACGGTGTACTGCTGCTGGCGTTCGGTCTGGGCGGAGACATCATACAAATCGCTCAAAACAACATTGCCGATATCGGCGGCATGATTGCCAAATATTTGACTGTCGGTGCGGTGACCTATCTGTTATGGTTTGTCGGGTGCACGGTGCTTTCCGGGCGTCTTGTGAACAAAAATGTTGATCTATAAGAAAGGAAAAGAATGAAAAAAGCAAGTATTATCGCCGTCGCCCTGCTAGTTTCAGTGCTTCTGTGCGGCTGTACAATCACCAACGGTGTATTTACAGGGCTAAATCATAACTCATCCGAGACATCATTAAACGCAAGCTATATATCTTTCGACGGTTCCATAACTAAGCGCTTACCGCTTAAAATTGATGATGAGGTTCACTTTGCCTATCAAGGCGATGACGGTCTCAAGGGGTCTGTCAAGCAAAACGGCGAGGAAATGTTCAACATCGCCAATAGCAGTGTGTTCACCGCTCCTTCTGACGGCACATATGATTTCACGATAGAAGGAAACGCAAAAGAAGGCTCATTCTCCCTCTCATGGTCGATCGAATAGACTATGCCGAAAGCAGCGCCTTAATGTCATTAAGGCGCTCTTTTGCTGCGTCTTCACCGATTTGAAGCATGCTTTCAATGCTTTTGAAGCTGTGACGCGCGTGACCTTCAAGGTTGGGGCGCAGCATGAGGTCTGCGTAGCGCTCGCAAACAGCACTGTTGATATTGATGCTCAGATTATATGCAGTCAAAAACACATCAATGCGTTTTAGGCTGTCGGTACCGTTGCTTCTGTCGGCGTTCAGATTGATACCTACAACGGTGCCCGCGCCCATATCGCGAAGTTCGCGCGTGGGGATGCTGCGCAGCGTACCGCCGTCGATATAGACCTTATCGCCGATGCACACCGGCTGAAACACACCCGGTACAGCGCAGCTGGCCGACAGCGCCTTGGACAGACCGCCTTCACAGAGCGTATCCAGCGTCCCCTGCTTTAAGTCCACCGCCACGGCACAAAATGGGCGATGCAGGTCGTCAAACGTCATATCCTTTAAGAAGCAGTCGGCAAGGCGCTCGATGATTTCGGGGCTCATATATGAAATCAGATGCGGCTTCTTGGGCAGCACGTTATTATCGCGCAGATTCAGCACAAAGTCGTAAAGCTGCTCCCAGGGAATATCCGCCGCATACAGCGCACCTGCAATGGCGCCTGCCGAATTTCCCGCCACCATGTCGAACGAAATATTGTTTTCCTGAAAAACGCGTATCGCCCCAAGATGCGCAATGCCGCGTGTACCCCCGCCGCCAAATGCAATGCCTGTTTTTCTTCCTCCCATAAATCAACCTCCAAGCACGACCTTATCTTAAATATCGAAAAATATCGTCAGTACTTACATTATACTAGCAACATGGAAAAAGTAGTATCATTTTGGGAACAATTCTTGAATAGTTGCGTCTTTATAGTAGACTATATAATGATCAAAACAAGGAGCCGATTATGAAAAAGTTTATCATGATATTGCTGGCTGCAGTGCTGATACTTGGCGGCTGCACCGCTCAAGGAGTGAATCCGGATTCCTCCGCTGTTAAAGCCGAGAGCCACCTCGCCGCGCTTGCACAGCAGCCAATTGAGCCGCTAAGTTCACGCTTTGTGAGCGCGATCAACGGCTTTGGTCTGGATGCCGCAAAGCTTCTTTACAACACTGAAAAAAATCTCGCGCTGTCTCCCGCCAGTATCGAGCTTGCGCTTTGCATGACGCGCACGGGTGCCTCGGGGGAAACGGCGGATGACATGGCAAAAACGCTCGGCATTTCCGGCCTTAATGACAGCGAGATTATCGATGCGTGCAGATCGCTCATGTGGCGCGCCAACACAGACGGCATGGAAGCCGCCAACGCGATATGGCTCACCGACGCATACACATTCTCGGACGGCTTTGTGGATACATGCACGGGTGACTTTTTCGCAGACGCATATCCGCTTGTGATTCCGGGCGCTAAAGATGCCATCAACGCATGGGCGGATGAAAAAACACATGGGCGCATTAAGAATATCCTTACACAGGAGCCACCGCCGGATACGCCTATCGTGCTGGCCAACGCGCTTTATTACCTTGGCGACTGGGAAATGCCTTTTGATGCGAATGATACGTGGGATGATGCGTTTGCCGCACCTTCGGGAGATGTGACTACCGCATTTATGCACAGCGGCTGGTCTGTGCCCTATTACAAAAACGATGATTTTTCCATGATCACGCTGAATTTCAAAAGCGATGAAGGCGAAGGAAAGTACGCGATGGCGTTTTTTCTGCCCGCAGAAGGCTCAGACGTGAATGACATGCTCGAAGGCATGAATGACGATGCCTTTTCACAGGCGCTGGAAAGTGCCGAAGAGCAGGAAGTCTGGATCAAGCTGCCCAAGTTCGAGTTTTCATATTTCGCAGAGCTCAAAGATACGCTTGCCGCCATGGGCATGCAAAAAGCGCTGGATCCCGTTGCCGCTGATTTTTCTGCGATGACAAACGAAGAAAATGGCATCTATATCGACGAAGTTTTGCATAAGTGCTATATCCGCGTGGATGAGCTGGGCGCGGAAGCCGCCGCAGTAACCGAAGTTGCCGCATGCGAAGGCGAAGCACCTTTAGAAGAAGATCCGCCTAAGTTCTATGCCGACCGCCCCTTCGTGTTCGCCATCTATTCGCAGGAGGACGGCACCATCGCGTTCCTCGGCGCGGTAAACGATCCAACAAAGGAATAAAAGATATGTATAAAAAAAATCGCCTTTGCGAAGTGCAAGGGCGATTTTCGTTAGTCCTGAGTTACAGTCTGTGCATTGCGTCGAATATTTCTTCACGCATGATGCGGATATCCATGCATATGCTTTTCGCCGTTTCGCTGATGCTGTCGCTTAATTCTCCAAACGGCACATTGCAGTTATCCATATCCACCAGCATGATCATCGCAAAATAGTCCTGAAGCACCGTTTGGCTGATATCGAGTATGTTGACGCCGTATTCGCTGAGCGCCGCCGATACACGTGCGATAATGCCCGTTTTGTCTTTTCCTGTGACTGTTACAATTGCTCTCATTGTTTTATCTCCTGCCTTATGGGCGTTTAATCAATTCGTTCTTTATGTATGGCTGCGCGGCATCTTCGCTCGCGATATAGTCAAGCGCTTGCTTCGCACTATCACAAATTCTATAAACACTGCGCGCGTCCTCTTTGGCAAACCCCTGTGTCACCGTTTCGTCAAACTGAGCCGCAAGGTGGCTGTAAAAGCCGTTTGTGTTGACTGCCGCGATGGGCTTGCGATGACAGCCAAGCTGACGCAGCGTGATAATCTCAAGCAGCTCCTCGAGTGTGCCGAAACCGCCCGGCAGTGCGATAAACGCGCCCGCATTTAGTTCCATCAGCGCTTTTCTCTCACGCATGCCGCTTGTGACATGCAGCTCGCTGCAGGATTCAAATATGATGCCCTTCACGTTCATCATTTCGGGCAAAACCCCGATGATGCGGCCTCCACCTTCGGCTGCGCCGCGCGCCACAGCACCCATCAGCCCGTCTGTGCCGCCGCCGAAAACGAGTCCGAAGCCGCTTTGCGCAATAAGACGTCCGAGCGTCTGCGCTTCTCTGATGTAGATGTCATCCAGCGTTTTGCTGCCTGATGCAAACACGCAGATGTTATTCATTTCTTTATAAAGCCGCCGTTTACCACGCGCACATCATTCACCGTGATCACGGCATTCTCCAGTTTAGATTTTATCAGAGATATTGCCGCCGGAATACGCTTTCTTTTTAAATGAAGCAAAAGAATCTCTCTTCTTCCTGCCTTGCCTTCACCCTCCATCATGGTGACCCCAAAGCCGTTATCACGCAGCTCCTGCACGACGCAGTCTGCACATTCATCCTTATTGACAATCACCTGTATGGAACAAAGGCCGAACGCCAGCTTGCCTTCCAGCCACGAGCCTACATAATTGCCGAGCGCAAAAGCAAACGCAAATATGACACAACGGATAATGTCTTCTTGAAATCCAACCAGGACAGTACCCGTCACCACAATCCACAATGATATTTCAAAAAAACCTGCGACAGCTCCTTTGACACGCTCGCCTCTGTTGATGAGCACTAAACGCACAGTAGAAACAGCAACTTCGATAATTTTACCGAAGAAAATGAACAAATATAGCCAGATGCTTGGGTTTTTAAAAAATTCCATAAATCATACTCCTTTGTTTGGCAGTCATTATATCACTGTGGCTTGGCCGAGTTCAACCCTCCATTCTAATATGGCAGCCACGCGGCATTTGTATTTTGTTAAATGCTGCATTATACTTATTTCGTCATTATTCTGCAAAAAAGAGGGTTTGGTTATGAAAAATACAATTGCTTGTATACTTATCATATTGCTGGTTATGGTCTTGGTCTTGCCCGGATGCTCACAAAACGATTCTGATGGTCATGGAGCTGACAACGAGACTTTGTTTCAGGTTTCCACACTTAATGCGTTAATGCTCGGAGACTATGACGGCCTTATCACCGTCGATAAGCTGCTGCAGTCCGGCAATACCGGTCTTGGCACCTTTGACACGCTGGACGGAGAAATGATTGTACTGGATGGCATTGTCTATCAAGCCAAGGCAGACGGCAGCGTCACCAAACCCGACGGCAGTGTGACCGTGCCTTTTGCCGCCGTGACGCATTTTAAGCCTGATACCTCTTTTAAGCTGGAAAACATCAGCGATATCGAGGCGTTCAAATCTGCTTTAACGGATACCGTGACAGAAAACCCCAATATATTTTACATGGCCACGGTAACGGGTGATTTTGACAGCGTGCATGTGCGCAGCGTCTTTGCACAGCAAAAGCCGTATAAGCCGCTTGCTGAGGTGGCCGAAAGCCAAAAGGAATTTGTGTATGAAAACATCTCAGGGACACTCGTGGCGCTTTATTGTCCCGATTATGTGAGCGGCATCAATCTTCACGGCTGGCACATCCACTTTATTTCCTCAGACGGCAGCAAAGGCGGCCACGTGCTGGACGCGGCGGTCGAATCCGCCGAGGCCCAGATTGACATCACGAGCGCATACAAGATCGTGCTGCCTGAAACGCAAAGCTTTGCCTCTCTGTCTTTGGCGGACGACATGCAAAGCGCCGCAGCCAAAGTCGAAGCAAAACAATAAACAGTCCGTTTTTTTAGGAAAGCCAGACTGTCAAAAAAGTTCTAAAATATAATTCGTGGGCAAGACGGGCTATGATTTACCCCAAAAAGCACAGCTTTTCGGGGGCCCCAATCTCGCGCAGCCCACACATTGGCTCCACACCAAAAAAGCACGGCTTTTCGGGGGCCCCGGGGTTTTACGCAGTTTCAAGTTTCGAGGAACAAGCAAAACCGGTAAACTGGCGGAAAACCGTAGGTTTTTCGACAAACAGACAGTCCGTTTTTTTGGACTGCTGATATGCTAATATGCAGGTGATGAAAACCCCTGTTTTGTGTGATGGGCGCGAAAACTGCTTCGCGCCTTATTTTTTACCCAATAATCGCAATCTTGCCCGTAGTGCCGTCGATGCTCAGCATATCGCCCGTTTTGATCACGTCCGTGGCATACGGCACATTGGACACAAGCGGCAGCGCATATTCGCGCGCGACCACCGCGCCGTGAGACAACGCACTGCCCACCTCGGTAACCAACCCGCCCAGCATACAGTAATACGGCGACCAGCCGATGTCGGTAAATGCCGCAACCATGATCTCTCCTTGCTTTAGCGCGTTGGCATCGATGATGCTGCGCACCACACGGGCTTTACCCGTTGCTTTGCCGTGACTCAGCGATGTGCCGCTTAATAGGGTCATATCCTCATTATCCCGCATGACCGGCTCCAAGGGCTTTGGCCGTCCCACGCACACTTCGCTGAACTTGAACGACTTTTGCTCATCAAGCAGCCGCCGGCGCGCCATAGCGCGCTTGACAAGCCCCGGCTCTGCGTTCTGCACCAGCAATCTCTTTTCCTCAGGCTTTAAGAAAAATATCAGATCTTCGTCGGGCAGCAGCGCATCGCGCACCATCAGCGCAGCCAAATGCCTGTAAGCCGCTTTGAACTTATCAAGCAGCATGACGCAGCGCGATTTTGTATACTCGCGGCATACAACGCCCTTTCTCGACTGGCCGATAATGCCCTTTAATATCCAGCGCAGCAGCCCTTTTTGCTCATCCAGAATGGCGGTGATCTTAGCATCCACATTTTTGACCTTGGCTTTCTCTTCAGCGCCCGATACGATCACGGATTTCAGGTAGTTGATAAGGCTTTCTTCGTCATCCCGCCAAGACCGATTCCTCATCTCTGCCTCGCGGATCGCCCGATGCCCGTGGCGTTTCAAAAACTCATCCAGCGCCGCACGGCTTTGCTTGCCGCATGTCTTTACATACTCGGCCAGCTCCTGTGCGGACAGCTCGCCGATATCGCTTTTCTCCGCAATCAGCGCCCGCGCGGCGGTGCGCAGTGAACGCAGAATATCCACGCTTTCGATGTTGTCGATATCCTCTAAAAGGCTTGTCATACGCGCCTTGGCGTCTTCCTCGCTAAGACCTGTGCCCGTGAAAATCAAAAACAGCGCGCTGCTCATCGCGCCTGATAATCCGGACGTGATATAGTGAAGCCAGAACGCATCGTCTATCAGATAAAGCTGTTTATCAATTTCTTCAAGCTGCTGGGCAGGCGTTTGCTTTACGGGGATCACAAGGTTCTTAGCCATTTTATCGAGCTTGCGGCAGGCGCCGTTGGCACCGAGTATGGTTGTAAAATACTTTCTCGCGTTATTGATCTTCTTGATGCCGGACACCTTAGGGACCGACGGTTTCGGCATATCTTCAAGAACCCGTCCGCACAGGCTCAGCTCTACGCCTTCACGCGAGGCACCCATCACAAAGTCCGCAATCTTGTAAAGCGATCCGATATTAATAAACAAATGATTGCCGAAGTTCGTCACACAGCTGCCGCGCGGCAGATCATCCATATGCCTAACACCGCCCACGTATTCGATCATACGGCGCATGCCAAAATCGATACCCGAGACGCTTGTATAAATCGTGAGCGGTGTGACCGCGCCGGGCAGCATTTCACCCACATTGCACGTTGTCAACACATCGTCGTCATTGACACCTGTGTTGTCCAGCTCAAACGCATCGATGATCTCATTGACCGTGATGGGACGCGCCTGCAGCCAATACAGCTGTCCGTTCTCTATAGCCCATTCCAAATCAAGCTCGCACCCCAGCGCATCGGCCGCCTGAAGCGCACCCGATGCAATCTGCCTGATCATCGGTGCGTTTAAAAACCCTTCGCCGTCTGCCTCCAACGTTTTGATATCTACGCGGTAGCTTTGGGCTGCCGCCTGACCCGACACGAGCTGCTCTCCGAGCCCTTCCACCGCTTCGATGAGCATGCCGCCTTGTCCGTCGGGATGCTGCGTAAAGCACACACCCGATACATCCGCCTTGACCATGCGCTGCACCACAATACTCATGGACGCGCTTTTGGCCGCACCAAACACTGTGGCATAGCTCTTTGCCGTATCGTTATGCAGTGAAGATAGGCAGTCCATCATCGCGTGCTTCACAGCGCTTTTACCCAGTACGTTGAGCAGTGTGCTGTATTGCCCCGCGCCGGAAAAATCCGCGCCGTCTTCCGCAGCAGCCGATGAACGCACCGCCACCAGACCAAGGCCGTCTTTTTCGTAATAATCCGCCGCGGCCTGCACATCCGTTTCACTGTATATATCCGTTACCACGAAGCCCTCAGGGATTTGAAGCCCCAGACGGGCGATGTCGCAAAGCCCGCGCGCCTTGCCGCCCACATAAGCGCGAACAGCTTCGGGAATCTCGCTTAACTTATATATTTGCATATTTCATCCTCACACGCAGCGCGCGATGTCGCCGTTCCAGCCAAATTCGAGTATACCGCGTCCCTTTACGCCATCAAGCTCGAAGCTGCCGAGTCCCTCATAGATGGTATACGCGCCGCTCTCAAACGGAAAGACAAAAACGTCTTCCCTGCGGCAGGATACGGTAAGCACGCGGCCGTCCAGCAGCGCCGCCTCATACGTGAACGCTTCCGGCACGGTATGCGGTTTTTGCACATCCTCAATGATACGTGCCGCCGTGGCGCATGTGACTTTGCCGTTCGCCTCGAAATAGCCTGTCTGCAATGTCAGCGCCGGATAGCTGACCATATTGGCGTTGAGCGAGCGCCCATCTTCAAAAAGCGCCATAAGCCAAAAGTGCTTGTTCATGTAATTCCAGTCTCTCTTGCCGTATGAATGATCCCGTATCGCCGTGATACTTAAGGAGGTGCGGACACCGTCCAGCACAAGCTCGCCCGTAACCATACCCGGCTGCTCATAGTGAACCTGATCGTTATTCTGCAAATCTGCAAAAAACGCTTTGCTCCACTTTTCCTTGGCAATAGCACCCGCAAGCACGCTTGCGTCCACATCGTGACCGAACTCAAACATCGCACCTATTGCGGCAAACGCACCTTCAAAGCTTGCATTTACAACCTTATTTGTTTTGAGATGGCGCACCAGCCCGGCATATGAGAACGTCCACGTTTTGCCCGGCTCCGCGCAATTCACGCGGCTGGGTGCATCGCCGGTGAAAAGCTGATCGTCATTGATATAAGCATTGCCGTCTGCATCTTTAAACGCAAACCAGACCTCTGTCTTTTCCGCGCCTCTTTGGGCATGGCGAAACAAAAGGCTGTTACCTTTTTGATCATGTGCCGAAAAATAGTAACTGTTGTTTTGAGAATCGTCCGCGTCGGGGGGAAGGGTAAAGCGCTCCGCCTGCTCCTCGTTAAAGGGATTTGCCAGCCTTCGCTTTTCAAGGCTACGGCGAATAAGCGCTTGCTTTAGCCGCTGTTTCATATTCACGTCTCCAAATAAAAAAAGAATAATTGCTTCCGGGATTTCCCTGTATATTATTATATACATGCAGTATAATAAGTACAACCCTACTGCGAAAAGGAAACGACGATGGTAGACGATATTATCTATGAAATGATTCAGCTTAACAGCGATGACACAAAGCGGATTAACCATGCCCTGAAAGTATACGGATTTGCGCGGTGTATCGCGGGGCGGGAGCGCTACAGCGAAAACGACATGCTTGTGGTGTCCTTATCCGCAGTGCTGCACGATATTGCCATCCGTCACTGCGAAGCGGTTTACGGGAGCTGCGGCGGCAAGCTTCAGGAAAAGGAAGGCCCGGGCATCGCGCGGCCCCTGCTTGAAAAATACACGAACGACGAAGCACTAATCTCCCATGTGTGTGACATCATTGCGCATCACCATACCTACTCAGGGATAGATGATATCTGCCATCAGGTCATCATCGAGGCGGATTTTCTCGTCAACTTCGACGAAGGTGAGTTTGATCGCCCTGCATTTGAAGCGGCTGTCCGTAAGCATTTCAAAACGGCGGCGGGAAAAGCGCTGGCAAAAGCCATGTTCGGCGTCTCTTAGCTCCGGACTCTTTACACTTGACGAGAAGGACACGCGTTTGCTATACTTAGCCTTGCTATAATTACATATGGAGAGATGTCTGAGCCTGGTTTAAAGTGCCGGTCTTGAAAACCGGTGTTGCGCAAGCAACCGTGGGTTCGAATCCCACTCTCTCCGCCAAAATTTTGTCTGAAAAGTCCCGTTTGCCGGGCTTTTCGTCGTTTTCGCCTACTTTTCTCACATTCTGATTGATATAACTTTAATAATGAAATCTGACAAGGTGCCTTGACAGAACACCCGATAATACCGAATAAAACGCATATTTGCGCAATTTTTAAAGTTAAAAAATTTATATGCCTTAAACGATTTAACTCTGAAAACTAGCGATATGCATTTGAAATTAACCTGAATTTATACTTTGGTTAAGCATTAATCTGTCGCATCCAGTCAATTCCAAGCCATGTTTCCCACTAATCTTAATGTTCCTGTAGTTCCTTTTTCAAGTGCACCAATATTGGTATTGTACAAAAAAGAAGCCCACCGAGCACGTGAAGGTGAAATTGATCTTATTGACGGTTCTTACTTCTGCACCCTACTATATCTTCTGCAAAATGCTTTGAGCTGTTGCCTCATCAGTAATTAAAGACTTGATATAATTCTGGCGCGCAGCGCTGATAATCGCATCCACCTTATGCTTCCCATGCGCAATACAGATAACCTTTGGCGTCTGCTCCAACTGCTTAAGCGTCATACTTGTCATCATATAATCCCCTGGCAGCTTTAAGTATTCTTTTTTATCATAAAACACATGACCGAGCAAATTGCCGTGGGGACGGGCCAATGCATGGGCAGTGTCGATGTCTTTGCCAAAGATGGAGAACTCGTCAAGATAAGGATAGTCAATATTGATTGGCCCACCGATAGATAACACAACCGTATCCAACGTTTGAAATGCGTTCTTCAGTTCCGTAATGCGGTCTAAATTCAACTGCGACATCATACTGCGTGCGACGCATATGGGATAATTGTTGTAGTGGCAGTTGCCATTGAATGGTCTGGCAAAATTGTCAAGTATGACACTTGCCTGCAAGTTGGGGTTGTCCGTGCCCGAATAGCCCACGATTGAGTAGAAGTCATGCCGGTCGTCAATCTTCTGTGCGGAAAGCTGCGCAGCAACATTGTAGAGTGTCTTACCGATACCGATACCTATATTCCTGCTGTGGGGCAATATTTCTTCCAAGTGACGGGCAGCGAAAAAATAAACAGATTCATTCTGGTCTGCCTTCGGTGACAATGAGGGAGCGACAAAAACCTCGCGTAGCTCAAGTTTATGCTCAACTTGTCTGGCAAGCGAATCAGCCGTATGGTTGTCGGGGGTGGAAATGCGTATTTGAACATACCCCAATTCCCGGGCAAGCTTAAGAATACGCGAAATTTGCGAGCGGTGAATATTCTCCCGTTCCCCTATTTCCTGTTGGCTTAATCCATCCAGATAATAATACTTCGCGATGCGTAGAATGACCATTTTATTATAATTGAGCACCATTGGCTGCACCATCCATTTTTATATTCAAAAAAATCTTATAATCACATTTGTGATTTGTCAATACTGTGCATGGGGATAAACAGATAAATTGAATCACATATGTGAATTGTGGCCGCATCTTATTGACTTGGGGACATAGATGCTATATGATGTCTTCGTAAACATATTTGAATCACATTTGTGATTTTCAATAAGCCGTACTCCACGGTAATCTGGACTGAACAAAAAGGTTGCTGGAGCATATCCAGAGCATTAAATATAAGATTATAAGGAGAAAATGGCGTATGTATGAAGAAGAAGTATATACCCTCGACAGCCTTGGTGAACCAATGTTTACAAGCCGTTCCTCGCAAATTTATATCTGGCGGGGCAACACATTGCTCAAGCTTTTTAAAGCCGGTGTGAGCCTCGATTTGATATTAAATGAAGAGATTAATACAACAGAAGCGTATGAACAGGGTGTTTCAAAGGTCAAGTGCCATGGTCGAATCAGCGTCGGCGACCGAACGGGCCTGGTCATAGAAAAGGTCGATGGAAAGACGCTGATCAGCCTAGCCGGCGTCAAGCCCGGAACTGTATTTGGCGTTCCAAAGCTTATGGCGCAACTTCAAATCAATCTGCATAACACGTGCACCAGCGCTATACGCAGTTATAAGGGGATGGTAATGAGCGCGCTGGATTCAGAACCGCTCTCCTTTCTTACGGACCGCGAGAAAAGGACTACCATCGAAAAGCTCAACGCCTTGCCCGACGGAGATTCCATCCTCCACCTTGATTACCACCCTGACAACATCATGTCCGATGCTAAGAACGCGACCATCATCGACTGGATGACCGCCGCCAGCGGTGCTCCTGCCGCCGATGTGGCGGCTACCCTATATCTGCTAACGGAAGGCGAGATGATACCCGGACTAAACAAGGCTGTTGCATCCATCCTCGAATCCATTCGCAGGATGATCTGCAAGGGGTATTTAAAAGAGTATAAAAAGGCAACCGGCATGACCGATGCGGAGATTGCGCCATGGAGGCTGCCGTTTTTGATTGTACGCCTTGGTATATGGAACATCGAAAGCGAAGTCCGGGATTTGCAGCAAAAAATCCGTACAGAACTGAAAAACCAATAGCAGGAGGATACGATGGACAACAAGCAGGCCGCAAACAAAATAACGGAATGTCTCTTAAAACTAGAATCGGCAGAAATCGGTCTCGATAACGCATTTGTAGCCATCAGACTCGCCGGGGACATGTTTGCATGCACCCCTCCAGCAGCAGACTTATCCAATATAAGCGCAGAGGATATTTTGCTGATTGATTCTGTAAAATTACAGGCGCACAACAAAACTGCTTATACTGTTTTTGCAGCCAACACAAATATTAATGCGGTTATACTAAACCATTCGCATTTCTGTAGGCTTGCCGCGTTAGAGGGCCGTGATATCCCCCCGGTTTTGGATGACATGGCGCAAATCGTCGGCGTATATGCTAAAGTCTGCGATATTCGTAATGTTAAGAAGCTGACCAAACTATTAAAAAAGAATTCCGCATGCCTGAGCACAGGAAGCACGGATCAGGATTATGGGGCCATTGCAACCGGCGGTACCATCAATCAAGCCTTTGCCGCGGCGCTGGTGCTTGAAAAATCGGCCCGGGTATATCTGCAGGCCGCATGCCTTGGCGGCGCTGAGCCTGTTAACACGCTGGAAGCACGCGTGATGCATCTGGGCTATCAGCTCACCTATTCGCGCAAAGCGGATTCTGCAAAACACCGTATAGAAACAAACTTTGACCGCATCATCCCGGAAGATGAAATGACGCTGCGCAGGCAGCTTGTGGCGCTTGGAAACGAGCTCTCACAGAGAAACCTTGTCCAGGGAACATGGGGGAATATGTCGGTTCGGCTGAACCAAACGCACATGCTCTGTACACCCTCGGGTCTCAATTATGATACCATCACCCCGTATGATATCGTGCGCGTGCAAATTAGCACGCGGAAATATGAAGGCGATCTGAAGCCAACCGGAGAAAATGCAATCCACGCGGCGCTGCTGTCCGCACACCCGCAGGTCAATTGTATTATTCATACCCATCCGGTCAACTGCAGCGTATTCGCTGCGGCACACACGAAAATCACAGTGCCGAATCAGCAAACCCGCGCGCTTCTTGGCGGCGATGTTGAAGTCCCGCCTATGCATTCCCCTCCACCAAGAGGCTCTCTAGAAACGTAGTCCGTGCAATCAACGAGAACCGCGCATGCATCATGGAAAACCACGGCATGCTGGTCTGCGGCGCCTCCATAGATGACGCACATGCAAAGTGCCGCGCGGTAGAGGAATGCGCACGCAATTATCTTAAAATCAATTGCGGCTAAATATCATATCTTTAAGGAAACGCAAGCAATGAGTAATTATAAAAGAATTTGCAAAAAGATCGCCCAATTATCCCCCGATATCGAAGTGACCGAAGAACGCGGTTGTATCGTGCTGCGCGGCGAAGTGGATGACTGGGCCACCGCGGTGAAAGCCGGGCAGGCGGCCGTGGATAAGAAAAAATATCTTGGCGTCATAAACGACATCAAAACAAAGGGATTTATCCCGCGGCCCCATCTGCCCGAAATGCAGGATAGCAGCCTGGATGGGCTAAGCCCCGATGTTCTAATTGTCGGCGGTGGCATCACAGGGTGCTCCATTGCCCGTGAACTGTCCAGATACAAGCTCAGCACCCTGCTTGTTGAAAAGGGCTCCGATGTCGCGGTGGGCGCCTCGGGCGCAAACGGCGGCGTGGTTCACGTAGGTATCAACTTTTCAAAAAATTCACAGAAGCATTATTACAATATCCGCGGCAACCGCATGTATGCGGCGCTCTCCAAACAGCTGGATGTTCCTTTTGAGCAAAAAGGACAGGTTATGCTGTGCTGCAAGCCCTGGGAGCGGATCCCCGTCTGGCTGCTGCAGCAGAATGCGAAACTGCTCGGAATCCCCGGCGTGCGTTACCTGAAGCGCAAACAGCTCGAGCAGCATGAGCCGCATTTACCCGATTTTGTCATCGGCGGCATGTATATGCCCATTGGCGGCATTACCAATCCCTATGAGATGACCGTTGCGCTTGCAGAAAACGCTGTTCATAATGGTGTAACCCTAAGCCTGAACACCGCCGTGCTGTCCATGCAGACATCGGACGGTCACATTACAAGCGTCAAAACTAACCGGGGCACCCTGTACCCGAAGCTTGTCATCAATGCGGCAGGCGTCTATGCCGACAGGATTGCCGAGATGGCAGGCGACAGGACGTTTACCATACACCCACGCAGGGGCACGGACATCATCACCGATAAAAAAGCCGGCTATATGGTCAAAACCAGCATGGGCAAGTCGCCGTTCAGCATACTGCCCTATCAGAGCGCCAATAAGCCCAAGGGCATTATCGCCCGGGTCCGGTTCTTTATCAATACGCTCACGAGCAGCAGCCATACAAAGGGCGTCGGACTGATTCATTCGGTTCACGGCAACATGCTGATCGGCCCGAATGCCGTCGAAACGCCCGACCGCGAGGACACCGAAACTCGCCGCGAGGAAGTGGAAAGCATCATAAAGATGCAGCAGCATCTTGCCGACGATCTAAAATTTTCGGATATCATCGCGTATTTCACTGGCGTGCGCGCCGCTACCTACGAGGAGGATTTTGTGGTGCGCAAAGGCGTCTTTACCGACAATATTCTGCAAGCGGCAGGCATCCAGTCCCCCGGTGTTACCGCAGCGCCTGCAATCGCCGTGGATATCTGCAAGTGGGCTGTTGAATACCTTGGCAAAGAAAACCCTGTACAAAATAATAACGAGTTTGACCCCGAAAGACATACACCGCCGCGCCTTGCCCAAATGGACGATGACGAGCGCGACGCTCTGATACGCAAAAATCCCGATTACGGCATAATCGTCTGCCGCTGCGAGGAGGTGAGCCGAGGCGAGATTATCGACGCCCTGAATTCGCCCGTATGCGTACCGACCATCGACGGCATAAAGCGCAGACTGCGCCCCGGAATGGGCAGATGCCAGGGCGGTTTCTGCGGGCCTCTTGTCACGCAAATTATCGCCGAGCATCATAGAATCCCGGCATCAGCAGTAAAGAAGAGCTCAGCCGGATCGGTTATCACCTACGGCGAGACGAAAGGAGCAGCCCAATGAAAAGAGTGGACGTGATCGTAATCGGCGGCGGCCCGGCAGGGCTGGCGGCAGCCATTGCGGCAAAGAGGGAAGGCGCAAGAGTACTTCTGATAGAACGCGAAGCAAGGTTGGGCGGCATCCTGAAGCAATGCATACACGATGGTTTCGGGGTTGTGCGCTTCGGCGAGCAATTAACAGGACCGGAGTATGCCCAGCGCTTTATCACCGAATTTGATAATGAAAACATAGAGGCTCTGACCTTGACATTTGTAAGCAAAATCGAAAAAACCGAAGATGAGTTTCGCTTGAGCGCAGTCAACAGAGAAGGCGTTGTCCGCCTTGCTGGCAAATCGCTGGTGCTTGCCACCGGCTGCCGGGAGCGCACGGCCAAGCAGGTATTCATTCACGGAACCCGCCCGGCGGGGGTCTTTACCGCGGGAGCCGCTCAAAACTATATCAACATTCTTGGCCAAATGCCGACCAAAAAGTGCGTCATACTCGGCAGCGGCGATATCGGGCTGATCATGGCGCGCCGCTTGACGCTGGAAGGCGCGCAGGTGCTCGGCGTCTATGAGGCCAAGCCAACACCGTCGGGGCTCTCGCGCAACATCTACCAGTGCCTGGATGACTATGATATTCCGCTCCATTTGTCCAAAAGCGTTACCCGTGTGTTCGGCAGGGACAGGCTGAATGCCGTCGAGATTTGCTCGGTAGATGATGAGATGAGGCCCATTCAAGGAACCGAAGAAATCATTGATTGCGACGCGCTGATACTATCGGTCGGGCTCATTCCCGAAAATGAACTAGCAGAAAGCCTTGGCGTCAAAATGGATCCGCTCACCAAAGGGCCGGTGTGCGATAAAAACATGATGACTTCTGTGGAAGGAGTGTTTACATGCGGCAATGCGCTGCATGTCAATGATTTGGTTGACTATGTGTCCGAGAGCGGAGAATACGCGGGCAGGAACGCGGCGAAATATACGCATGCAGAGCGCAACGAAATCTCGATCAATGCGGGAAGCGGATTGCTGTATCTGGTTCCGCAGCGTTTGGATCTAAACGCTTCCGATTTAAAAGCAATACTCTATTTCCGCAGCCGCAAAGTGCTCGGAAAATGCGCGCTGGTTGCAAATGTGGACGGCAAAGAAGTGTTCCGCAAACGGTATAGTTTTCTACGCCCGCCGGAGATGGAACGGCTTGAATGTGATTTTGGGCCCCTTGGCCTGACCAATCATTCACGGGTGGTATTTGAGATAGAGGAGGCCCCCCAATGAAAGAAATGAAAGAATTGACCTGTATCATATGCCCCAACGGATGTACTTTAACTGTAACAGGAGATGGCGATAATATTAGAGTATCCGGCTCCAAATGCGTACGCGGGGAAAAGTTTGCCGTGGCGGAAGTGACAAACCCTATGCGCACCATCTGCTCGACTGTTCGAACAGCTTACAAGGATGCGCCCGTGCTGCCGGTCAGAGTGTCTGCAGAGATACCCAAGGAAAAAATCTTCGATGTGATACGTGAACTCAATAAAATCATAATCACCGAGCCTGTCGCATGCGGAGGTACGGTCATCGAAAATGTACTCGGCTTGGGTGTTGATATCATTGCTACAAGTGACATACTAAAGTTTAAAGAAATGTGATAGAATATTATCATCATTACCGATAATTTGCGTGTTTATCATGATTTACACGGTTTTTTAATTTGGCACTTAAACTCCCGTTTTCTGAAGTAATTATTCTGTTTTATACCGATTATGAAATTCGGGTATTTACAACCGCTCCGCCACGCTGGAGCAAAGTACGCTTTGCTCCGTTTTGTTACAGCAAAACTTCCGCATTCTCTATTGCGCTAGCTTAGCAAATTGTCTGCAAAATAGTCCTAGGACATTGAGTGGTTTGCCAGATGATATAATAAAAGCACGTAAGAGATGACGTGCTTAAAACTTTAGCGAATAAGAAGTCATTAATTATTCTGTCCTGTTTGAATTTGGGGGAGAGAATGAGCTCCGCTCCCCCTTCGGTTGCTATCACGCCGCCTCGCCTGCCTTTATCCGCCACTGTAGGCGGTAGAATAATCATATGGCTGTTTATTGCCAGGTTAGTATACTTTTTAATTAACTCTATCGTTTCCTTTTTAAGATAATAGCAACAGCTACACCACTGACGCCCACAATACCAATCAGTATCCATAACAGCATACGCCACAAACCGTCCAAGGGATCGCCCGTGTCTAGAATGGTAATTGTCTCACCTTCATCAATTTGAACATCCAATGCAGCAAATGGCGTACCATCATCATTCAGTGCAACAATACGAATCGCGCCATTACTCAAATCGTCTGCACTGACAGTAAATTGAATCGTGTCCGATCCGTTAAGCGCAATGCTCTCTCCACTGGGCAGTTGAATCGAGACCGTGCCACTCGGCAGATCAACGGTATTAATTTCGATAACGATCTCGCCGGTATCTGCATCCTCTTCAACGATCGTAGCCCCCACCGATGCCGATGTTGGTGCCGATGTTGGTGCCGGTGTTGGTGCCGGTGTTGGTGCCGGTGTTGGTGCCGGTGTTGGTGCCGGTGTTGGTGCCGATGTTGGTGCCGGTTCGTTCACCGTAACTATGCACGCTGCCGAATGCGCAGAACCACTGGATGTATCCTTGGCTGTGACCGTTATGGTGGCTATGCCTTTTGCTATCGCCGTAACAACGCCATCGCTGTCTACCGTTGCTACGGATGCATCACTGCTTGTCCACGTCACGGTTTGATCTGTTGCGTCGCTCGGTGATATCGTTTCGTCTAGGTCTATCGTTTCCGCACCATCAAGTACGAGTGTTGCAGTTTTCTGCGATATATTTATGTCCGTGACCGCTTGTGTCACCGTAACTGCGCACGTTGCAGTATGCTCTGAGCCGCTTGAAACATCTTCGGCTGTGACTGTTATGCTGGCTGTGCCTTTTGCATTGGTTGTGAGCGTACCTGCAGCGCTATCTATACTCACAACACTCGCATCCGAACTCTCCCATGTTACATTTTGATTTGTTGCGTTGCTCGGTGATATAACGAACGGGCAGATGTCTGATAATTTATATGTCGCAGCATTGTTAATTAATACATTCATGTTTATAAATCTTATATTATCAACCGGTATTTCTTTCCATATCGCATAAAGGATTAACTCTTTGCTACCATCTGCAATCAAATAGCAGCCTTCTTGACCATCCGTGTATACGACTTCTCCATCGGCGGATGTAGCCCAGCCTGCGAATGTATATCTTTCACGTTCAAAAGTGTTCGTGTATAAGTTCTGAGACGCACCATATGTGAATTCTTGGTTGGCCATTTCACCAGTCCCACCATTATTGTTAAATATGGTATTATATGTATTCACCTCCCAATTTGCCAATAATGTTACTGTATCCGCAGGCATAACAAAGGAATTTCCTGTAGTATAAGTCGTTATTCCATCTCTCCACGAAGCAAGCGAATACCCATCTCTTAAAGGATTCGCTGGAATCGTAATGCTCTCTCCATATCTCACATTCTCTATGTTCGCTGGCACTCCTGATAAAGATGTATCTGTTGTATTCGCATCAAAAACAACGTCGTTGGTCACTCTATCATAATATAACTGTAATACAAGACTTCCATCTCCATTTATATTGCCGCTTAACGTCTCATTGTCGTGCCCCATAACATAATTGAACCCAACATAACTTTTAATATCACCACTAACTATACTTCCCAAAGTATCTGTTGTTCCATGTTTAATTGCCGTTTCATAGACTGTGTAGTCGTCGTCATCAACATTTTGCAGATAGTATTCAATGGTATATGCAGTATCTGTATTGGCAATCCAAATTGCATACAAATCATCGCCTTCTTCATTCATCGTGTATGCGGCTAAATTTTCATATGAATCCCCACTGTCATTACTTTCAGTATTCCAATGACTAAATGTATAACCCTTATATTCAAATGCATTCTCATTGAGTTGCTCAGTTTGTCCATACATCATATTTTGAGTATTCACATCGGACGAAATTCCATCATTTATATGAAAAGTCAATGCATACGTATTCGCTGTCCACTTTGCATATAAGTCTATTTTACCGGAATGATTTTCTGAAATCGCCGTTATTGCATCGCCTGAATATGAGGGATTATCATACCAACCCCCAAAAGAATAACCCGTTTTAGAAATATCGGCAATTGATATCGTGCCATCTGATTCTACATATGATGTTGGATTAGTGTTGATCGCATTTAAGCTATCGTGGTATGTAATTTGATATTCGACTTCAGGGACAACTTTTGCCTCGGTTCCGTCTTGATTTAACTGAATTAAAAGATTAACATCATAATTATCAAATATCTTGGCTGTTATTATATTATTGATATCGTCGATATTTATATTATTGGAAGATGATGATGCATATTTGTATTCATACTGGTTAAGCAGTATTGCTCCGTCTTCAATATTCAAATCATAGTCCGTCATATCAATGTTATTGATAGAGAAACTGCCGTCAATCCCTGATGTGGCTGAATGCGTATCTAATTTAACGGTTACCCCATCTAAAACATCACCATAATAATCATATACCGTTCCGCTTACATTATTTGCAGGGATTGGCTCTGTACTCGTATTCGGAAGATAGACATATCTGCAAGAGAAGAAATAGCTATCAATGCCATATGCACTTTTTTGCGCTAATATATCCTCAAAACTACTTTTAGAATACCGCGTATGATTAGGCGTTTGTATTGCATTCATGTACCAAAGCCCTGGGCACGATAACCGCCGCCAATATCATTTGAAGTGTATCTGTAGCCGCGCGCATAAATCAAACCACCCGAGATGCTTATGGAATCGATAGCAGAAAGATGCCCGCCGCCAATACCAGCACCGCCTTTATTAAATCCAGTCAGGCCGGCAAGCGCATATATTTTACCCCCGCTTATGTTGATTATTTGATCTCCTGCATTAGATGATGCATATCCACTCGAAGAATATGAAGGACCAGAGCCTATACCGGCTCCCAAGTCATTACCTCCGAAGCCATCATTACCTGTGCGTATGCACCTCGCATTAATATCGCCCCCTGCTATATTAATGATTAAATCATAAGTGTAATTTGATGTCCAACTATTGCCTATTCCAGCACCATCAGCTTTTCCCACAGCATCTATATTGCCGCCGTTTATATTAATCGTTGTATGGCCGCTGCCGCCCGATAAATAGCCGCCGCCAATTCCGGTACCGTCCTCACCGCCGGTACTTGTGATGTCTCCGCCGCTAATATCAATTGTTAATGTGTAACAGTTCCCTTTCCCGCTGCCTATTCCTGCACCCCCGCTATTTCCATTAGCAGTAACGGTGCCATCATTTATTATGATTGATGGATTTGTAAATATAAAATCTGAGCCATTATATGTATAACCGCCGCCAATTGCCGCACTACCATAGCCAGCCGTAGCATTAATAATACCGCTATTAATAACTATTTCTCCTACGTCCTCAAAATAGTTGCCGCCAATTCCAGCTGCTCTATAGCCACCAATAGCTGTAAGAGACCCGACAGCTCCATCACTTGCATAATCTTCTATCGTTAATTGACCGCCTGCGACGACATTGATAGCTGCATAATCATTGCAGTCTGATATAATAGATGATTCTCCGACTAACAATAATGTACCATTGCCTAAAAATTGAATGGGGTTGTCGGTTGTGCACTTAATTTGTGCATTAACCAAGACCAAAGTTGCGCCATCTTCAACCTTAATGCTAAAATCAACTTCTCCGTTAGTCGTATAATAACCCGTTTCCCCTGAAACGATAGTCACGTTGCCGGTTAATAAATCCGGATTTTCTAAATCCCCTGCAAAAACCGTAGTGCAAACAGAACATAACAATAATATAAAAATCAATAAGCTCAATATTTTTTTCACAAAAATTTCTCCAAAATATTCAATGTATCTCTAATAGTATATATAGTGATAGTATATATAGTCAAATGAGACTTGACCTGCTTCAACGATTTGATCCAAAACTAAATTTAGAATTTTTGGAAGGAACACGAGCCTGAAGCTGATAATTTTGGTTGAAATGCATCTTATCCGATTTGTTTCTGTTTACAATACATTTGTTTTCGCACACCCGCAGCGATGTACTTTTCGTCGTCACTGACGGCGGCATCAACCACAAACCAAGGGGCAAGCAGCGCACACAGACTGTCAATTTCGGGAACAGGAAGAGAAACGGCATCCGCGCGTCCTTCGTGATGCCGCAGCAGCGCGGCGCGGCTCATGCCATGCGCAATGCATAGCCGGCCACCCGGTTTAATCAGCCGGGACAGATTTTTAATCAGCCGCCCCGGGTTTGGAAAATGCGGCAAGGCATTGTAAATAACACAGCAGTCAAACAGCTCTTTGAATTGTGCTTCTTCAATATCGGCGCAACAAACCTCAATGTGAGACTGCGGGAATTTTCGCCGCGCGATACGAACCATTTTGGGAGAAAGATCCACACCGACCACCCTGGCAGCGCCTCGCGCCAAGTAGTCCTCGAAAAGAACACCCGTCCCGCATGCGACGTCGAGCACACGCTTTCCTTTGCTCACGCCCGCCGCATCAAGAATGGCGTTGATTTTGCTTTGTGAACGAACCATACGCGCGTCCCATTCGGATGCGTGGCGGTCAAAGTATGCTTGTATCTCTGCTTTGTTCATGGCTCTACCGCCGTCAGCATGCGATAATTTCTTTGATCATAAACTCGCGCCCGCCCAAAAGCTCCAACGAAGTTCCGCCGCAACCTGGGCAAATCCGGTGATGCTCAAGCACATTAAACACATTCCCGCATGTACTGCATCGCCCGTTGCCCGGCAGAACCTCAATCTCAAGGCGGGTATTTTCCAGCATGGTGCCGTAGGAGGCGGCCGGATAACACTGCTCCACATAATAGGGAATCACCGAAGACAGCTCGCCGATCTGCAGTACCAGCGTATTAACCTTGGTCAACTGCTGCTTATGAGCAATTCCTTCCACAACCCGAACGACTTCGGCGATAATACCCAGTTCATGCATGCGGCCTCTCCTGCTTTTTAAACACCTTGCGTATGTTCTTGAGCTTTATTTTTGCCTTGCGCTTGATGACGTGCGGCACAATGGCCTTCTTCATATCCAGAAGCGAAACGCCCTCGCCGTCATAACGGCGCGTGAGCGAAATGGCGTCAAACTTGCATTTTGTGGTGCATTGGCCGCAGCCCACGCAAAGGAACTCGTCCACCACCACCGCACCGCAGCCAAGGCAGCGCTCCGTTTCTTTGCGCACCTGTTCCTCGGTAAACGTTCCGCGTTCATCGGCAAAGCTGCGTGTCGCCGAAGTATGCGGCGGCTGCTCGCGGGGCATGCGGTCATAGCTGTTAAGCTCCAGCGATTCCTTATCCAGCGCCTTATACTCCCGCCTGTCTCTTCCGATTACAAGGCTTTGGCCAGGCTGCACAAACCGGTGGATGGAGATGGCTCCCTGCTTGCCCGCCGCAATCGCATCGATTGCAAATTTCGGGCCGGTAAACGCATCACCGCCCACGAAGATATTCGGCTCTGCCGTCTGATAGGTAAATGATTCGGCTTTAACGGTGCCGTTTCTATTGAGCTCAACCTTGGTTCCTGCCAGCAGATCACCCCACTCAATGGACTGGCCGATGGAAAGCAGCACCCAGTCTGCCTCCACCACCATGGTATCATTGTCATCGTAAGCCGGTGCAAAGCGGCGGTTTTGATCAAAGACCGACGTGCAGCGGCGGAATTTCACGCCTTTCACGCGTCCGTCTTCCACAATGATGCTCGCAGGCCCCCAACTGTTGTGAAAGCTGATTCCTTCGTGCTGTGCTTCCTCCACTTCGTCGGGAGATGCCGGCATTTCCGCAGCGCTTTCCAGGCAGTACATGGATACTTCCGATGCCTCCAGCCGAGCCGCGGTGCGTGCCACATCCACCGCGACATTGCCGCCGCCGATGACGATCACTTTGCCTGGCAGCTTGATAGGCTCACCCAAGTTCACGCGGCGTACAAAATCGATCCCGGAAAGCACCCCTTTAGCGTCTTCGCCATCAACGCCCAGACAGCGCCCGCCCTGAGCACCAATCGCGATATAGAAGGCTTCATATCCCTGCTTTCGCAATTCGTCAATCGTCACATCTTTGCCGACTTCAACGCCGGTCTTGAACGCCACGCCCAGCTCACGGAGTACATCGATTTCCGCATCAACAACGTCTTTCTCCAGCCGGAAAGAGGGAATCCCGAACGACAGCATACCGCCCAGCTTTTGCTGTTTTTCAAATACCGTCACACGATACCCATCTATCGCAAGGTAATAGGCGCACGAAAGGCCGGCCGGCCCCGCGCCCACCACGGCAATAGGTTTGCCGTAATCATGGCACTTCTCAGGAACAAACCGGCGGTTCTGATTCAGATCCTGTTCGGCAATGAATTTTTTAATATCGTCAATCGCAATCGGTTCGTCAATATCGCCGCGGGTGCAGGCAGATTCGCACCGCCTGTTGCAGATACGCCCGCAAACCGCCGGGAATGGATTCTCCTTTTTAATCAGTTCCAGCGCTTCGGTATACTGCCCCTGTGCGGCCAGCTTGATGTAGCCCTGTATTGCAATGTGCGCCGGACATTCGGTCTTGCAGGGCGCGGTGCCGGAATCTACCACGTTTTTCCGGTTTGTGCGGTACTCCGGATTCCAGTGCGCCGGTGTCCACTCGGTATCGCGCGGCGTATCCTCGTGCACAATTTTCTCCACCGTCGGCTTGGAAGAAAAGACCTTCTGCCCCAGCTGCAAGGCATTCACGGGACAGTTTTCCACGCATTGTCCGCAGGCCACACAGTTTTCGCGATCCACCTGCGAGACATAGTTAGAGCGCACCATGTCGGCATTCAAGAACATCTCCGCGGTTCGCATCGACAGGCAGCCGCAGCCGCAGCAATTGCAGATGGCATGGGTCTTGCCGTCGCCGTCCAGATTCGGAATTTCGTGCATCAGGCCGTTTTCTTCCGCCCGCCGCAGAATCTCATAGACTTCTTCCTTTGCAACCTGCCGTCCGCGCCCGGTACGGATGTAGTATTCAGCAGCATGCCCCATCTGAATACACATATCCTCCTTAAGATGTCCGCATCCCTCTCCCATAATCTCACGCACCGTTCTGCAGGAGCAGTTGGATACCGAAAAGATATCGTGCTCCTCGATGTGTTTGGAAAGCTCTTCGTAGGATGCCCGGCGGCTTTCTCCGTCAATCGCCTTTTCAATGGGAATCACGCGCATCAGACCGATGCCCACCGGCGTCATTCCGGCCGTTTTCGCACCCCGTATGCGCCCATACGCTTCAAACGCCTCTGCGATCTGCGGATATTTTTGGGGGTTGGTCGGGTGATTGGTCATCATCTCCATGATGCCCGGCACCCACGTGTCATACCAGAAAGTGTCCTTGCCGTTTATCGTATTGACAAAGCAAACGCCGGCATCAGCCAGTTCCAACAGCAGCCGGTGGCACTCCTCCTCAGGCTTGCCGGTACGCTCGCTCACCGCGTCAGCCGTCACTTTTTCACGGATTGCCATGGTCATGCAGACTTCGGCCATATCGTCTGTGACAACCGGCTCCAAAATCAGATATTCCGGCGCGTCATAATCATAGGCGTCCTTGGCGCCGGGCTTCTTTCGTCCTATATGATTGGCCAGCGCCAATATTTTGGGATTACCCTGCCTCTTTTTTGTCTGCTCGGTCTGCTCAGTTATCTTTTCAGCCATGGTTATACACTCTCCTTATCGTTTTCACGAGATCATTGTCCTGCCTTTTTGGCATGCGCCGTCAGCGGGCTCTCCACGCCTTTATTTCGCCGCGCAGCCACTCGGCCCATTCATCCAGCCCTTCGCCGGTACGGGCACTGATCGGAATAACCTTTGCGTTGGGATTGAGCTTTTTAATACGTTCACGCACCGCATCCAGACTGAAATCAAAATACGGAAGCACATCAATTTTGTTAACCAGAACAACGTCGCTGATTGTGAACATTAACGGATATTTCAGGGGCTTGTCGTCCCCTTCGGGTACCGACAGTATCATGGCGTTCTTTGCGGAACCGGTGTCAAACTCCGCCGGACACACCAGGTTTCCGACGTTCTCTAGAATCGCAAGGTCGATTTCTTCCACACCGAGCCCGTCCAGCCCCTGCCGCGTCATACCGGCATCCAGATGGCACATGCCGCCCGTATGCAGCTGGATGACCTTTGCACCTGTTTCCTGAATCGCACGCGCATCCACGTCAGAGTCGATGTCGGCCTCCATGATGCCGATTGAAAACGCGTCCTTGAGCCGGGCGATGGTACCGCGCAGTGTCGTCGTCTTGCCCGCCCCGGGCGAAGACATCAGATTGAGCAAAAACACGCCCTGATCTTTCATCTCGCCGCGCAGCTGCTCCGCTTCGCGGTCGTTGTTGTCAAAAACACTCTGTTTGATTTCCAGTATCCGAAATTCATCCATTTTAGAATCCTCCTATCCGGCAAGCTGCTTGATCTTTTGATAAGCTTTCAGATCAGTATACAGTTCTCCCTTATATGGGTTGCAATGCGTTTTGCGAACCTTATAAATCATGTAGACCATCACGCCCACATTGGATACCAGTGCCAGCAGGCTGATGATAAAGTATATGGTTGGGTTGTATGTGGAATCCACGCGGAACATGCCAGCGTCTTGGAACATCGGGAATGTCTGCGCAAACATGCACCACAGCGCCAGCGTCTGCGCCCGATGCTGAAGCCACGCGCCTTTTCCCACCGTGAACGCACATAGGGTCGGCGCGATGAGCAGAGCCAGTCCGCAGTACCATGAATGGTTTGGCAGGCAGTTATACGTGTAAGCAAAGTTCCAAAAGTCATACGCAATGATCCAGAACCAAAGCATGTCCGGCCAGAGCATATCCCGGCTGCCGTCTTTTTTGGTCACTTTACGGATGCAGATTCCGAACCACCCTGTAATGGTGATGATATTCAAAATTCCCGCAATAGCGTTCATGTAGTTCCACGGGCCGCCCATCAGCATAACGGGAGAATCCGCAGTTTTATCAAGCGCCATTACCGCATATTCCATGCCCACCTCCATATCGCGTATGCAGGCTTCCAAAATATTGATCGCAAGAATGAGAGGCGGAAAGCATAGCGCAATCTTATTATCGGATAAACGCCATGTCGTACCGTCTTTGCGTTTGCCATGCAGATGTCTGATGCACCAGAACCCGATACAGCCCAACGTAGACGAATAAACTTTCAAAAGGTGGAACCAATCGGTATAGGTATTATCCTTTAAGACCGTGAACCAGAGCACCGAGAGCACAACCGGCAGCACAACAAAAAAGACAAAGCCCATCGACTTGAACCGCCGCGTCAACTCGTTGAGCGCAAACAATGCTGAAAAAACACAGAGCCACATAAGCAGCGACGAGACAACTGTCGCGCCCTCAGCATAGTTGAATGTAAACATAATTTTTCCTCCGTTTATTAAGAAGCTATTAGGGCTTGCCGCCCATATGAATTGAAAGGCACATGTGGTTATACCAGCACTGTCTTTAGATTGTTAATATTTTAACACTGTAATATATATCGTGTCAATTAAATGATATAAACAGCTTTAAAACGGATAATGTATAGCTTTTTATATTGCTTTTTTGATTAATAAATGGTATAAATGAACTTGTGGTTATTGGTTGAACCAGATACAGGACATGCTGGAGGTATAAACAGATGGAATTTTCCAAGCTTAGCGCGCCGACACTCAAAGAACTTTTTGTGAGAGAGCTTGAAACCATGATTCTTTCAGGCCGTCTGCCTGTGGGTACCCAGCTGCCGCCCGAGCGCGAGCTGGCTTCCACTATGCAGGTGAGCCGCGCGGTGGTCAATTCGGGGGTTTCGGAGCTGGCTCGGAAAGGCTTTCTGCTGATTCGCCCGCGGGTGGGCACGTTCGTGGCCGATTATCGGCGGGACGGCACCATCGAAACTTTTATGTCCATCGTCTCCTATAACGGCGGAAATCTTCGTCATGAAGAAGTTCGTTCCATTTTAGAGCTGCGCATGGCACTGGATACACTTGCTGTTGAGCTTTGCGCGAAGCGAATCACCGACAGCGAAATTGCCCAGCTGCGCGACAGCACCGAGCATATCGCCGCATCCGAAACCTTTGATGACGCAGTTCGCCACGCCTTTCAATTTCAGCATCATCTTGCGTTGTTTTCCGGCAATGCGTTGCTGCCGGTTATTTTTACTTCTTTTAAATCCATCACACGCACACTATGGATGCGTTTTTGCTCTCTGTACGGTATTTCCGCATTGTACGAAAACACAAATGCACTATGTACAAAACTCGAACAACACGATTTTGAAGGCGCGATAAAATGCCTCACTGCCATATTGCAAAATACAATACACGGAGATAAGCCGATCTACTATTGATATAGGAATAAAATATTGTCTCGGTTCTTTTTCGTTTGCGATGTGTTTAAAGCACCATACATAACCCAAGAACCGAGACCTTTAAGATTATTGATAAGATATACTAAAAATAATCAATTTATTTTGCTGGATTGTTTTTGTCTGTTTTTTTAAATATGACCTTGAAAATCGGATAAAACACCACAAAAGACACGGTGCAATATATCATCATTGTCACAAAATCGGCAATCGTCTCACCTGTTTTTCCAAGGCCCCATGTGTTGATAAGCAGGTTATATATCGGGGCTTTATACACACCTTGCAGCGCTGCCGCACTGATGGAAATAATCACGTATGCAATAAAATACCACATGGCTGCCCGCCAGGGGGTTCCGCTGGATTTAAAGGTGATGTTGCGTTGTGCGAAAAAATTGATAACTTGTGCGATAAGAAGCGTCACCTGCACGGCAAGAAAATAAGCAAGCCCGCCGCCGCCGCCGTTTGTGATCGCCCCTTGGGCATAATCAAAGATATAATACAAGCTTCCGTCAAAATTTTGTCCCATCTGCCAGACCTGAAAGTTTATATTCACGAGCTCTGTCAATCCCAGCAGCGCCTTAAATACAGGCATTAATATCAGTTGAAGCAGTGTCACCCCGCAGCTAAGGATCAAAAAAACAAGAAACTGGGCAAGCCCCGGGTGCTTCGTCTTAAAATTGTGCCATATGTCCGCACATTTACGATAGAAACGCGGCCGGCTTTCTTTCTTCCCTTTAATAAGCGTCTCGTACCCGTCAGCAGTCTGCTTTTTATCAGCCATGCTTTTCTCCTCGACATTCTATTTGTTTTTAACAGTTGCTTGATTCTTCCTTGAGATGACGTGCTTGATATTTATTTTGTAAGCTATATACATATTCTATCATTTATATCCGAGAAATAAAACAGCGAAATTAACTGTCGTCAGCAATCTCATATTCATCTTTGAACTGTATAATCTCCTCTTCGCTAAAACCGAGCGTACGCAGCAGATTCATGTGCTGCTCAGGAGACTGCCGCTCAAAGCTCAAGTGCCATTTGTGCATTGTCTCGTTGTCAACCCCGGCATCACGCAGTATCGCTTGCCAGATGTCTTTATTAATCCTTTGTGATTTAATATCGTGACTGTCAAGCAGCTTGATGATGACTGCCTGCTGATCCTTGATGCTTTTTATCTGTTTGTTTAATTCGCTGAACCGTTTTAAAAGCAATGAAGATACATGAGAAACCTGATCATCAAGATATTTAGAGATGTCTTTTAGCGCAATTCCTCCTCCGCGCAGATTGACAATAACGTTAAACCTCTTAATATCATCATGCGAATAAAGACGATATCCGTTATCCGCGCGCTTGGCAGGACTAATGAGGCCTATGTGCTCATAGTATAGAAGCGCCGTTCTTGATATGCCAAGCATTTTTGCCGCTTTGCCCACCGTTAGCATTAAAAAGTGCTCCATTCTTTGGTGTAAAAGGCATTGACCTGTCTATAGCTTTATAGTTTACCATTGTCAGTATAATCAAATTTTTGGAGGTTGTAAACGATGGAACCAAAAGCGGATACCCTGCGGATTGTACGAAAAGCGGCAATCAACTTAAAATCGAACGCCAAAACCGTTTTTCCTCTGCTGTGCCCTGTTAAAGAGGTGGATTGGATAGCAGGATGGGAAAACATGTGCACACTTATTTACACGGATTCAGGTATTGCGGAAGAGGCATGTGTGTTTGAAACCGATACGCCCGAAGAAGGCAAATCGCTGTGGATATGCAGTCACTACGATACAGAAAACACAGAAATCACCTATATCAAGCATGTGATCGGTAAAGCTGTGATCAAATGGGACATGCACGTGCGCGATACGACAGAAGGCAGCACCATAGATATGGTGTATAACGTAACCAGTTTAAGCAAGGAAGGCATAGAGTTTGTCAGAAAACTGGACGAATGCGGTCTGGCAACACTGTTTAAAAATATTCAAAGAGACATTAATACCTTCGTGACTCAATAGCTTTTGCCCAGCATCACATAAACAAAGCCCGCAGGGCCAACAGCGCTGCGGGCATCTTCTTTAATATTTCTTAATCCTTCACATATATATGTGTGCTGGACGCCTTACCTGAAAGGATATCGGCAATACGGCTGTCCGCACGGGCAATGTACACATGTGTGCCCGCCTTGGCCGGTCCTAGCGAATATTTAAGCTTTGCACCGGCGCCCTGCGCACCCGCGCGTGACGCACCCTGACAGCAGCCGATTACATCGGCGATGTTTGTCTCAAGCTCGTCCGGCGTTTGTCCCGATATTTCACGAATCAATGTGGACGGATCCTTGGGGTTCTGATAAATGCCGTGCACCGAAGTTAGTATAATTAGCGTTTTGGCGTTGACGAGCATCGCCACAACCGCCGCCGTCTCATCATTGTCTACGCATTCCACCACTTCGCGTCCGCCGTTGCCAATTCTCTTTAATTCCATCTTTCGGTTTTCTTCGCTGGACACGGGGTCATTATAGTTGATAATGGGAATTGCGCCTTGAGATGGCGCGCGATTCAACAGCCGCAGAATGTGTTCTCTTTTCTCTTTATCGTTAAAGTGACTGTGCTCCACAAGCACCTGACGCACGGAATATTTAGGATTGATAAATTGGCGGTAATTCTCCATGAGTATTGCCTGCCCCTGTGCGCTGTAATCGGTCTTTACATCCTCCACATCACCGACTAGCTCTTGGCCGTTTCGTTTGATATAATCAACGCGGCCGATTTCCGTTGCGCCCGAACTCACAAGCAGCATGCCGGGCCGCAGAGAATTGCTTAAACGGGAAAATATATTATAGTCCAGATCGCCGTCCTCATTACGAATCAATGCCATCGAACCAATTTTTACGACAATATCATATGCGCTTTCCAAAGCCTCATTGCTCCTCACACCGATTTTATCGGCCTAAAATAACGATACCAGTATATCACCATACATATAAATGTAAAGCATTTAAGAAACATTAACAAAGCAGCAATAATGCGCCACTGTCAAATCTGCATGTCATATGAAAATGTTATTTCCGTTTTGCCGGTTTTTTGTTTAGCTTTAACACAATATTTCGTTTCGCGGCCACAGCTTGAAATACGTTTGCCGCAATCACCGCTTTTTCTTTCAGCGTTAGGCTATCTGACGCCGTTTGTGCAATTTGTTCCACTGCAAACTTTATATCTTGAAGTTCCAGAAGATTCACGGTGAGGCAGAAAAAACTCTTACGCCGCCCGTCATTGTAGTTTTCCAATAAAAAATTAAGCAGCTCTATTTTTTCCGACAGTTCAGCATGATAAGCGTCCAACCCGATTCTTTTGGCTTTCTCAAAATCCTTTAGCTGATTGCGATGAGCAACAAAGGAATCAAACGCATCTATACCATCATATTTTTCACACGGGTATTCATCACAGAGATAACAGTATTCAATGCCGCTGTGCTGTTGACTGCACCGGACAATTGCGCATGGCTTATTGCCCGCTCCGCCTCCGCAGCCTGGGCAATATTGACCGATATGCATGGGGCATAAGCCGCAGTTTAAACCGCAGAGAGAAAACAAAGGGTATTGTCTGTGGAAATCTTTCATTTCAACCTCCTATTTGTTTTGCCTACAAAATGATCTTATAAATAATCACGCCGATAATCAATATCCATATGGCGATGATAGGAATCGCAAAATACCACTTCTTTGGTTTCCCGTTTATCCACATGTTTTGAGCTTGGTTTTCGCACTCTTCCATGATTCTCTTGGGAATCAGTTTGATTGAAAGCGTAACAAGCAGTGGCAATATGATGATGTCGTCAAGATATCCTAATACGGGAATGAAGTCAGGTATTAAATCGATAGGTGACAACGCATAGCCCACGGTGATTCCCACCACGATTTTAGCCGGTACAGGTGTCGCTTTTCTTTTTAACGCCAGATGCAATGCGGCTACTTTGGTTTTGAGATTCTTTATTCTTTCTTTCAGACTCATGGAACAGCCTAATGCGTATATTCAATGATTTTGATGTCTTCTCCAACCGCGGCGGCCACAGCATCCCGCATTTTCTTGGCAAAGGGACACGCAAATCCGATTGGATTGCCTTTGGATATGCATGAAGCAAATGCAATGGCCTCAGCGCCGCGCCTTACCATTTCCGTTGCTCTGCCAACGGCTTTTTTCCCCGGACACCCGCCGCAAGAATTAATGCCGATAACTTCAATGTCCTCTTCTATACCTTCAAACGCACCTTTCTTTTCCCGTGCATAAATTAAGTCCGTAGTGGCCGGACACATATCTTCTGTCTGCATGCAGCGAATAATCCCTATTTTCATGCTATTCCCTCTTACATTAATATTAAACATATTATATCATGCGCTGTCATGCATGGCTATGGGACTACGGGTATAATAAGCTTCCACCCCTCAAGGGGTGGTTTTTATTTGAACCCTATAAGGGCCTCTTGACAGCAATGCCTAAAGGCATATAACGGTTCCGCCAGCCGCACGGAGACGCGCTTTAGATTCTGATCTGCAAAACAGCTGTTATGTCATTCTGAAGGAGCGTTAGCGATGGACTACGCAGTGGACTAGAATCTTATTCTTTATGCACTATTCATGGGATGCTTCGCTACGCTCAGCATGACATAATGGAACTGTCAATCATCACCTCTCTTAACGGGTCTAATTCACTTCTCGCTCTGCCAATGTGACTGTCACCTCTTAATTATTAACGCTAAAGCTGGCTTTCGCTCCACACGTAAAACGTGTGGTTTTTTCTATGACGCGAATTGTCAAGTTAAATGCAACACAATTGAGAAAAAGACCTCTTTAGGAGTTTTCCAGCCTAAACATTTGCGCGGACGAGTGTTTAGCTTCTCTGCATATTCTTGAACTTGATCATCTGAATAAACAGAGAAGTCAGTAGACTTAGGCATGTATTCTCGTAATAAACCATTCGTATTTTCATTTGTCGGCCTTTGCCATGGTGCATGTGGGTCTGGAAAATAGAACGGTATACCAGTCTCTTCGGTCACTTGCCCATGATTTGCGAATTCTTTTCCTCGGTCAGGCGTGATTGTTTTAACTTTATCACTAGGCAACTGTTTTAATAGTTCTATCATCTTATCTGCAACCGGCTGAGCTGCCTTTGTCTTTATTCTTTGAACAAGATAGTAGCGAGTGCATCTGTCCGCCAATGTAAGCAAACAGCCTGTGTTTCTTTTACCAATCACAGTATCCGCTTCCCAGTGGCCTATTTCTTTTCGACTGTTTGCTTCTTCAGGCCGCTTATCAAGTGTATTGCTGATCACAATTTTTCCTCTTGTCTCTACGTTTCCTGCCCGATGTCGGGTTTTACCTCTATGCCGTAGCTTCCGAGCTACACCTCGTTCTCCATAATTAAGCTTCTTTACCTCTAATAGCCCAGCGTATATTCCGCGATAAATTGTCGTGTAGCTTATTGATATGGGGCTGTTTTCATATCGCAGCCTGTTTGAGATTTGTTCTGGAGACCATTGATTTTCAAGAAAAAGATATTGAACCTTTTCCCTAATGCATTCATCTTCTAGGAGTTTTGGTGATCTGCATTGTTTTCGTCTTTTTTTTAGTTTTCTTCTGCGCGTGATGGCAAGTAAACGTTATCTTCGGTTATATTCCTCTTTAATTCACGAGATACCGTCGATGGTGATCTACCTATTACAGCAGAAATCTGCCTCATAGAAAACAATTTCGTTTTCAGAATAAGTATTGCTTCTCGCTCTTCTATGGTAAGATGCATATAATGACTCATTGGTTCAATCCTTTCAATAGTTGTTGTCGCAAACTCTATTTTACCGGATTAAACCATATGAGTCATTTCACTTTGTTGCACTTGCATTGTAAATTCGCCGATAATAAAACACAGAGGCTGATTTACAGCCTCTGTGTTTATCCGTTCGTTATTCCGCCATATCCACCGTAACCGCCGTTTCAGCCTTTGGCTGTTTGGGGGGCGCAATCAACGCGTTTTTCTTTTGCAGCCGCACCATGATCACTGTTAATATCACCATCAATACGATGAATCCCGCTCCGCCGATAAGGCCTGTCGGCGCAGGACCCAAAAATGTGTCCGTTGCTTCCGGCCTCGGCGTGAAATAGATACCCATACCGGCAAAGCCGTTCAGCGCACCATGGCCAATGGCTGCAGGCAGACAGCTGCGCGTCCTTAATGATACATATGAGAAAAATACGCCCATCACAATACAAAACGCGCACATTGCGAGAATACCCGTATATGGATATCCCGGATAATCCAGCCCATAGTTATGTCCCATCACTGTCAGCGGCGCATGCCACAGCCCCCAGATCACGCCGCTAATCAGCAAAGTCGGCACGATGGAAAGCTTTTCGGAAAGCTTGGGTACGAGATAGCCGCGCCATCCCCATTCTTCGCCCGTGGTCGTCAATATATTAAGGATAGGCGCGAGCAGTACCGACGTCGCGATTTGCAGTATCATCATCGATCTGATTGCGTCCGGTTCAAAATCGAGACCCTGCGCCGCAAAGGTTTGCGCCATGGTTCCCATGTTTGGATCAAACCGATCCGGGTAGATCAAGAAGTACAGCACCGCCCCTGCCACGATCAGCCCCACAGGCAGCAGCCAAGCAAGGACATAGTAGCGGATATGCCCTTTGAAATTCGGAAGTATCCACGCATCTTTAAAGCCTTCCTTGGTGATAACGCGTGTTAAAACCACGCACAGCGCCGGAATAAACATCACCGAGGAGACCAGCAGCGTGGAAATAGATGCATATTCCGGTTTTCCAATCACATTGCCGATTACGAAAATTTCATAAATATAGGTAATAACAAAAGTCAGTCCCAAGAAAATCGCGATTCGTTTACCATTCTGAGAATTATTCATTATAAGACCTCCAAAACAAACCTTCATGTTTACGGCTTTATTTTCACTGCCGTCCCGTAAGCAATCACCTCGGCAGCGCTTTGCATCATCGACGACGTGGCATATCGCACGTTGATCACCGCGTCGGCCCCAATGGCTTCCGCCTCATCCACCATACGTTTGACCGCGATCTGGCGCGACTCGTTGAGCATTTGGGTATAGTTTGCAATCTCTCCGCCCACAAGTGTTTTCATTCCGGCCATAAAATCCTTGCCGAAATGCTTGGACTGCACGATGCTTCCCTTTACAATACCCAACGCCTCAATTTCCTTTCCCGGAATGTAATCAATATTTAGCAGCAGCATTCTCTTCACCCTCCTTTATTTCTTTCATTCTTTGTTTCAATGCCAAAGCCACCCCAATAATCACTGCTGTGGGGAAAATAAGAATCAATACAGCCACCATCGTCGGCACATGACCTGATATAAATGCCCAAAGCAGCAGCCCCAAAACACTGCCCATAAAAGCGATGATCACGCTGGCCACCACAATGGCCGAATAGCGCAGCTTTTTATCCTTATTTATATTCATAAACCGCGTTCCTTCTTTCTCCATCTTTTCAATCTCTTCCAGATATTTATCGGGATCCATCGATTCAAGCTGCAAAGCGCTTTGCGCCATCTGTCCGCAAAGATGTTTAATCTGCTCTAAGTTTTTGCTGTCGCGTTCCAGCTTGATTAAGTGCCGCCGCAGTGCGTCTTCCGTCGTGAGTATACCTTTTTGTATTTTGAGTATCTCTTCGATGGGAATCGCAAGCTTTCGCAGCAGTTTTATTTTTTTAAGCAGAATCACATCTGCCGGTTCGTATTCACGATAGCCGTTGTTGTTATTGCGGCTGGGCGCAAGCAGCCCTTCCTTTTCGTAAAACCGGATGTTTCTTTTGGAAATACCAACAGCCCGCTCAACCTCATTGATCTTCACCGACTTGCCCCCTTGCCTTAATTTATTCCATTGTATACCTTCCACTAAGGGGAAGGTCAATATATTGTTTAAAATAATTGCAAAGAGATGATATGAGAGGCGATACCGTCTTTTTCCATGTTGATTTTTTTAAGGTTGTTTGGTATCCTTTAGCGAGAGAAAGATGACGATAGTGTTCTTCATTTTATCCCTGTCACTTCTTAGCACAAAGAAAGGATATCGTATGACGATTGCAATAGGATCTGATCACGGCGGGTTTGAACTAAAAAAGGCAATTATTGAACATCTTAATATGCAACAGATTAAAACATTGGATAAAGGAGCATACGATATACAGTCTTCCGACTATCCAGATTTTGCGCCTCCGGTGTGCGACGCTGTTTTAGCGGGCGAAGCGGATCTGGGCATACTGATCTGCGGCACCGGTATTGGCATATCTATCTCGGCGAACAAAATACACGGTATTCGCTGCGCGCTTTTGGGAGATGTTTTTTCTGCCAAAATGGCGCGAGAGCATAACAACGCGAATGTGATGGCATTTGGGGCTCGTGTCATGGGGCCGGGTCTTGCTTTAGAAATTGTGGATGCTTTTTTAAAAACGGAATTCTCTGATGAGGTTCGCCATTCTAAAAGAGTGGATAAGATGATGAATTTAGAGAAACGCTAAACGTTTCTCTTTTTATTACACCGGGGTCCCCGAAAAGCAAAGCTTTTTGGGGGAAACAACCAAATCATAATCGTTTTTGATTTTTTGGGAAAGAATTAACGCATAAGCACACGGAGGAATGTAATGGGAAAGTTAGTTGTCATGGACCATCCTCTCATTCAGCATAAAGTATCGCTGATTCGAGACAAACAAACAGGTACGCGGGATTTTCGTCTTCTTGTCGAAGAAATCGCCATGCTGATGGGCTATGAGGTGACGCGCGATCTTCCTTTAAAAGAGGTGGAGATCGAAACGCCGGTCGCCAAAGCCAAAACCAAGGTGATATCCGGCAAGACGATTGGCATCATTCCTATACTGCGTGCCGGGCTCGGTATGGTCAACGGCATACTCTCTCTCGTTCCTGCCGCAAAGGTCGGGCATATCGGTCTTTACCGCGATCCCGAAACGCTGCAGCCGGTGGAATATTACTGCAAGCTGCCCACAGATGCGTCTGAGCGCGACCTCATCATCGTTGATCCGATGCTGGCCACGGGCGGCAGCGCCAACGGCGCGATCACGCTGCTTAAAGCACGCGGCGTGAAGAACATCAAGCTGGTTTGCCTCATCGCCGCGCCTGAGGGTATTGCGGCGGTGCAAAAGGAACACAGCGACGTGGATATATTTGTGGCAGCGGTCGATGAAAAGCTCAACGACCACGGCTACATCATCCCGGGGCTTGGCGACGCCGGCGACAGACTGTTCGGTACAAAATAACAGGAGCGTAAAAATGGCAATTGATGTGTTAAATGATATCAAGGCCGCTGAGGAAAAGGCGCAGGAGATACGGCGCGTGGCCGCTATTGCCGCCAAAGACGCGGTGAAGCTTGCCGCGCAAGAGAACGCCGCATATGAGGACGAAGAACTCACGCAAGCGCGGCGCTTGAGCCTTAAGAAAGTGGACGAGGGGCGGCAGGCCGCCAAAGCGGAAATGGAAAAGCAGCAGGCGCAGCGGCTCAAAGAATGCGAAGCGCTCAAGGAAAATGCGAAAAAGAAGCTGACTGATGCCGCAGATGTGTGTTTAGAGAGGATACTCAAATAGTATGGCAATACTGGGTATGAGAAGATTAGCGCTGATTGCGCATCAGGACAGCCGGGACAAGCTGCTGCAAAGCTTACAGAATCTCGGTGCGGTTGAGGTCGTTTCGACGAAGCTCGAAGGGCTTCATTGCGCGAACCATCCGCAGACGCTGTCTCTTCTCGAGGAAAAATATGCGGCTGTACGCGAGGCGCTGGAGACGTTGCGTCCGTATGATGACAACAAGCCTTCGTTCCTGACGCCCAAGCCGCCGATATCCCGAGGCAGCCTTAAAGACACCGTGAAGCGTTTTGACGAAGCGGAAGACGTTATCGACAAGGTCAAGGCGTTTGCCGACGATATGAACGCAGTGAAAGCGCGGCGCCAGCGGCTCAAAAACCGCATCGCGCAGCTCGAGCTGTATGCGCGGTTCGACGCGCCGCTTGAGAGCGTGGGCGAATACAAATACACAGTAAGCCTGCTTGGCACGATACCGGACGACGGCAAAGATAAATACAGGCAGATCACAGCAGAATACAGCGACTTCGCTTTTTTTGAAACGGTGGACGATCAAAAAGACACCATCACGGTGTTTGTGGTGATGCACAAAAGCGTTCAGGAAAAGCTGACGGGTGAGCTCAAGTTCATCGGTTTTTCCGAAGCTTTCACCAAAGACATGATCGGCACACCGGGCGATATCATTCACGACTGCGAAAGTGAATACCTGTCGCTCGAGGAAGAAGCAAAAGAATACGAAGATAAAGCGCGCCATTATGTGAACGACAAACCGATGCTGACGGCGCTTGAGGATTATCTTGCCAACGAAATTGCGCGTGAAAAATGCGTGGAGAAGCTGGGCGAGACGGGCAGCGCGTTTGCGCTCGAGGGCTGGGTGATCGCGGACGATCAGGCCAGAGTGGAAAAAGCGATTCTTGAAACCGCGCCCGAAGCATATATCCATTTCCGTGATCCCGCAGAAGGCGAGATACCGCCGACGGCGCTGGATAACCCGCGTGTTGTGCGGCCGTTTGAAGCGGTAACGGATATGTATGCCGTGCCCTCGCCAAAGGGTTTTGATCCCAACCGCATTATGGCGTTTTTCTACTTTGTGATATTCGGCATGATGATGGGCGACTTTGCTTACGGCGTGCTGCTCACATTGGGCGCGTTTGTCGTGCTCAAGCTTAAAAAGCCGACCGGTATGTTCCGCCGCATCACCACGGTTGTGATGTACTGCGGTATTTCAACGGCGCTGTGGGGCTTGTTCTTCGGCACGATTTTCAGCATCGAAGGCGTTCCGTATGTATTAAGTCCGCTTAAAGACGCGACCGGCGCCTTGGCTACGCTCGGGCTTTGCCTTGGCATCGGCGTGGTGCATATCATCACGGGTCTTGGCATCGCCGCTTACATGGATATCAAACGCGGCCACGTTTTCGCCGCGATATTCGACCGCGTTTCGTGGATGCTTGTTATCATCGGCGGCATCATGCTGCTTGTGGGCGGCAGCATCGGCACAGCGGGCACGTATATAGCGCTCGCGGGGCTGCTGACATTGCTCTTTACGCAGGGACGCAGCAAGAAAGGCATTATCCGCAAAGCGATGGGCGGTTTGTCCAGCTTATACGGCGTGACGAGCTACGTCAGCGATATATTGTCTTACTGCCGTATTTTCGGCATGGGCCTTGCCACAACGGTTATCGCGATGGTGTTTAATACCATAGCGGGCCTGCTGATGGGCGGCGTGGTCGGATATATATTCGGTATCGTGATACTCACGGCGGGGCATGTGTTCAATATCGCGATTAACGCGCTCGGCGCGTTCGTGCATACCGCGCGCTTGCAGTATATTGAATTCTTCAACAAGTTCTATGAGGGTGACGGACACGCGTTTATGCCGCTTGGCATACGCACAAAGCACCACAGATTAGAGGATTAATAGCCGCCTTATGCGGTTTATATAAAAACAGAAAACAATCGGTAACGATTTTAGGAGGGACTCCATGGACTTTTTTGGTGATTATTTCGGCATGATCATATCGACGTTTGGCGCTGCGCTGGCAGTGGGTCTGGCGGGCATCGGCTCCGCCAAGGGCATCAGCCTCGCAGGTCAGGCTGCGGCCGGCCTCATTTCGGAAGAGCCGGACCGTTTCGGTCAGGCGCTCGTGCTGCAGCTGCTCCCGGGTACACAGGGCATTTATGGTCTGCTCGTCGCGTTCCTGATTCTGCTTAACAACGGCATTGTGGGCGGCGGCATGATCTCTCCCGCGCAAGGCTGGGTTTATTTCTTCGCCTCGCTGCCGGTGGGCATCGTCGGATTAACATCCGCCATATCGCAGGGCAAGACAGCCGTATCGGGTATCGCACTGCTCGGCAAACGCCCCGAAGAGCAGGGCAAAGCCATCACAATGGCGATCATGGTGGAAACATACGCGGTGTTCGCGCTGCTTATTTCCATGCTGGTGATTCTGCTTGGCAGAGCGGCATAATACTATTTTTTGACGCAAATAAGTATTAAAGGACGTGATGTGAATTGGCCGGAGCGGAGAAACTCATAGAAAAAATCATCGGCGACGCCCAGCGTGACGCCGAAAACTATTGGCACGATGCGGAAGAGAAAAAACAGGCGATGCGCGATAGACTGAATAAGGATATCGAAAAACGCAAAGCCGAGATCGACCGCATGTCGGACGAAGCGGTGCGCGAAAACAAAAAACGTCTCGCTGCCGTTTACGACCTTGAATACAGAAAACAGCTTCTCGTTTCCAAACAGGAGATGATGGGCGATGCCAAAGCGCTTGCAATGCAAAAGCTGACTTTACTGCCCGATGATCAATATCTCTCGCTGTTAAAGCAGCGTCTGATCGACTGCGCCGCAAGCGGCAAAGGCGGTATCATCGTGAGCAAGTATGAGAAGCGTATCAATGCGGCTTTCCTCAGCGATGTCAATAAAGCGCTCAAAAGCGAGCACGGCACGGGCGATGTGCAGCTGCTCAATGAAACAAGAGATATGTCAGGCGGCTTTGTCTATGTGGACGGCGGTCTTGAGATCGATATGTCGCTCGAAGCCCTGCTTAATGAAGCGTGGCAGCAAAGCGAAACAGATGTGGCGGCCGTATTATTCGGCGCATGATGGGATAAAACATGTCAGAAACACAAAGCAGCTACCCCTTTGCCTCGGCGCGTGTCAAGGCACTGGAGCCAAGGCTGATTACAAAAGAAAAGCTCTCGCGGCTGATTGAAGCCAAGGATTACGAGACGGCCATGCGCCAGCTTACTGAACTGGGGTACGGGCAGTCTGCGCCGGATGTCGAAGCGATGATACAAAAAGAGCTTGAGGACACGGACGCGCTTTTGCTTGCGCTGTCACCCAGCGATGTGTTCACGCATATCGTTCGCGCCGACAGAGACTATTATAATCTGAAGGTCATTATCAAGCTGCTCATGCGCGACCAGAGCATAGACAGCGTGGTGCTTGCGCCCGGCAATATCAGCGTAGAATCGCTGCGGCGCGCGATATCCGAGAACAACTACTTTGAGCTGCCGCCCAATATGACGGACGCGCTCAATTATATTGATAAGCAGTTCACGGTGGTATCAGATCCGTCCATCATCGGTGTGGCGCTGGATCGCGCGTATGCCAAGGAAGTCCGTGATCTGGTTACCGAAATGAACGATCCGCTGGTCACGCAGTATTACACAGCGTATTTTGATTTAAGCAACATCATTGCGCTGCTGCGCGTTCGCGCCGCGGACGCGCCCAAAGAAACGTTCGAACGCGCATTTTTAAAAGGCGGCCTTATCAACAAACGCACGCTGATGGACGCGTTTGACGTCTCGGACGACAGCTTTCTGTCCGCTGCGGCAAAAGGTGATTACAGCGCGATTCTGGCTCACGCGTTTGAAGACTATCAAAAGACCGGCAGTCTTTATATGCTTGAAAAGACACGGGACGATTATCTGCTGTCGCTATTGGAAAAGCACCGCCACGATATGTTCGGCATCGGCCCGCTCATGGGCTATTATGTCGCCAAGCAGCGTGAAGCGGCTGCCGTGCGCATGGTGATGACGGCCAAGCAGGGCGGTATCGACGCGGACGTGGTCGCAAAGCGGCTGAAAGAACTCTACTAGAGAGGATGAAACGATGAACAAGATTGGCGTTGTGGGCGATTTGGACAGCATCATCGGTTTTAAAACACTCGGTATCGACGTATACCCGGCAACGGGAAACGACGTCACGGGTGTGCTGAACCGTCTCGCTACAAGCGGCTACGCGATCATTTTTGTGACCGAACAGGCCGCGGAAACCGCCGCCGAGACCATCGACCGGTATAAAACATCGCCGTTTCCCGCGATCATTCCCATTCCGGGCAACCGCGGCACAACGGGATTTGGCATGCAGGGTATCTACGCGAACGTGGAAAAAGCGATCGGTGCGGACATACTGTTTAAAGACGACCATCCGAGCGAATCATGAATTTCGCCGGAGTTTAAGAAAATAACCGGCGCGAAGTATCGCGCATAAGAGATTATACAGGAAGGATTTGCATATGGAAGGCAGAATAGTCAAGGTTTCCGGCCCACTCATCGTTGCCAGCGGTCTTGCCGACAGCGAAATGTACGATGTGGTGAGGGTCTCAAGCCAGCAGCTTATCGGCGAAATCATAGAGCTTCGGGGCGACATGGCCTCAATACAGGTGTATGAGGAGACAAGCGGCCTCGGGCCCGGCGAGCCGGTAACCCCCACAGGCAGCCCGCTTTCCGTTGAGCTTGCGCCCGGACTCATCGAATCGATTTTCGACGGCATACAGCGTCCGCTCGACAAAATCAGAGACACAGCGGGAGACCGTATCAGCCGCGGCATCAACGTCACAGCGCTCGACCATGACAGGAAGTGGGCGTTTGTACCGCTTGCGAAGGTGGGCGATAACGTGACTGCGGGAGATTTCCTTGGCTATGTGCAGGAAACAACGCTGGTCAAGCATTATATCATGGTACCGCCGAACATGCAGGGGACAGTGGAATGGCTTGCAGACGGCGAGGCCACTATTGATGATCCCATTGCCAAGCTCAAAAACGGCAATGATACCGTGGACGTGACGATGCTTCAGCGATGGCCTGTACGCGTTGGACGCCCGTTTGCACAAAAGCTGCCCCCGGCAGAGCCCATGATCACAGGTCAGCGCGTCATCGATACGCTGTTCCCGGTGGCAAAGGGTGGCGTGGCCGCCGTACCGGGGCCGTTTGGCAGCGGCAAAACGGTGGTGCAGCATCAGTTGGCCAAGTGGGCGGATGCGGACATCATTGTCTACGTGGGCTGCGGTGAACGCGGCAATGAAATGACGGATGTGCTCATGGAGTTCCCCGAGCTAAAAGACCCGCGCAGCGGCGAGCCGCTCATGAAGCGCACGGTGCTTATCGCCAACACATCGGACATGCCGGTGGCGGCGCGTGAAGCGTCCATCTATACAGGAATCACGATTGCGGAATACTTCCGCGACATGGGATATAAAGTGGCCATCATGGCCGACTCCACTTCAAGGTGGGCCGAAGCATTGCGCGAAATGTCGGGACGTCTTGAGGAAATGCCGGGTGATGAAGGCTATCCGGCGTATCTTTCTTCACGTCTTGCAGGTTTCTACGAGCGCGCAGGCATCGTGAAAGCACTCGGCGCAGACGGGCGTAACGGTGCGGTCACCGCAATCGGCGCGGTATCACCGCCGGGCGGCGATATTTCCGAGCCTGTGTCGCAGGCCACGCTGCGTATCGTCAAGGTGTTCTGGGGACTCTCGGCACAGCTTGCTTACAAGCGTCATTTCCCCGCGATCGATTGGCTCACGTCGTACTCGCTGTACCTCGACAGATTAACCGACTGGTTTGATGAATACGTCTCGCACGAATGGGTGGAGCTTCGTAAAAAAACGATGCAGTTGCTGCAGGAAGAAGCCGAGCTCGAAGAAATCGTGCGTCTTGTCGGCGTGGACGCGCTGTCATTAAAAGACCGATTGAAGCTGGAAACGTCGCGCAGTATCCGCGAGGACTATCTGCACCAAAACGCTTTCCACGAAATTGACACATATACGTCACTCGAAAAGCAGTACGGCATACTCTCTCTGATATTGAAGTGGGGCGAGCTTGGCGATAAAGCGCTGGCCGCCGGTGCGCCGCTTTCCAAAATCATATCGCTTCCCGTGCGTGAGGAAATCGGCCGCGCAAAGTATGTCCATGAAGATGAAGTATCTGAAAAGTTTGCGACGATTACGCAGAATCTGGAGTCTCAGATGAGCGCGCTTTATGAGGAAGGTGGGATAGACATTGCTTAAGGAATACCGCACGATCAGCGAGGTAGTCGGCCCGCTTATGCTCGTAGAGGGTGTCAGCGGCGTTAAATATGACGAGCTTGTGGAGATCGTTCAGCAAAGCGGCGAGGTGCGCCGCGGCAAAGTGCTGGAGATCAACGGCAACAAGGCACTGGTGCAGCTTTTTGAAAGCTCTCAGGGTCTTAAAATATCCACATCCAAGGCGCGTTTCTTAGGCCGCAGCATTGAGCTTGCCGTGTCTTACGACATGTTGGGCCGCGTTTTCGACGGCATGGGTGAGCCGATTGACAACGGCCCTGCCATCATCCCCGAAAAGCGCATGGATATCAACGGCGCGCCCATCAACCCGGCCGCGCGTGACTATCCCGAAGAATTCATACAGACAGGCATCTCGGCTATCGATGGCCTGAATACGTTGGTACGCGGGCAAAAGCTGCCCGTGTTCTCCGGCTCCGGCTTACCGCACGCAAACCTCGCGGCGCAAATTGCGCGTCAGGCGAAGGTGCTTGGCGGCGAGTCTAACTTTGCAGTGGTATTCGCTGCGGTGGGTATCACGTTTGAAGAGGCCGACTTCTTTATCAGCGACTTTAAAAAGACGGGCGCGATCGATCGCACCGTTCTTTTCGTCAACCTTGCGGACGACCCTGCCATCGAGCGTATTTCCACACCGCGTATGGCACTGACGGCTGCCGAATATCTCGCATATGAGAAAGGGCTGCACGTGCTCGTCATCATCACGGATATCACGAACTACGCTGAGGCGCTGCGTGAAGTCTCCGCCGCAAGAAAGGAAGTGCCGGGCCGCCGCGGATATCCCGGTTACCTATACACGGACCTTGCCTCAATGTATGAGCGTGCGGGCCGTATCAAAGGCCGCGAAGGCTCTGTGACGCAGATACCGATACTCTCCATGCCCGAGGACGACAAAACGCACCCGATTCCCGACTTAACGGGTTATATCACCGAGGGGCAGATCATCCTCTCGCGCGAGCTGCTCCGAAAAGGCGTCACACCGCCAATCGATGTGCTACCGTCGCTCTCGCGTCTTAAAGACAAGGGAATCGGAAAAGACAAAACACGTGAGGATCACGCGGATACGATGAATCAGCTTTTCGCAGCGTACGCGCGCGGCAAAGACGCCAAGGAGCTTTCGGTTATCCTCGGCGAAGCGGCGCTGACCGACGTGGATAAGCTTTACGCGAAGTTTGCGGATGCGTTTGAAAAGGAATATGTGTCTCAGGGATACGACTCCAACCGAACGATTGAAGAAACGCTGAACCTCGGCTGGAAGCTCTTAAAAATCCTGCCCAAGTCCGAATTGAAGCGTATTAAGGACGAATATATCGAAAAATATCTGCCGGCGGACGAGGATTAATAAATGGCTGTTTTACGAGTGAACCCGACGCGCATGGAATTAACCAAGCTCAAAAAGCGCTTGGTGACAGCCACGCGGGGGCACAAGCTGTTAAAGGATAAACGCGATGAGATGGTACGCCAGTTTATGCTGCTCATCAAGCGCAACAAGGCGCTGCGCGAAGAAGTAGAGGCTGCGCTCTCGGTAGCGCTTGCCGGATTCGTTCTCGCGCGCATTGCAATGACCAAGGAGACGATGGATGAAGCGCTGATGTATCCTGTGCGCGAAGTCGAGCTCTCCATCAGCCATGCCAACATCATGAGCGTGGACGTACCCAAAATCAGCTACAGTGAAAAGAAACAGGAGCGTTCGTTCTTTCCGTACGGCCTGCTGTGCACATCAGCCGAGCTGGACAGCGCGACCACAAAGCTCTCCAGCGTGCTGCCGCAGATGGTGGAGCTTGCTGAGCTGGAGAAAACGTGTAATATGCTCGCGGACGAAATTGAAAAGACGCGCCGCCGCGTCAATGCGCTTGAATACGTCATGATACCGCAGCTTGAGGAGACCATCCGCTATATTCGCATGAAGCTGGATGAGAACGAGCGCGGCAACTTAACACGGCTCATGAAGACAAAAGATATGATCGCCAAAAGAGAAGCTTAGAATTTCAGAAGAGCGGCGATTCGCTCTTCTTTTTTATTACAGGGTCCCCGAAAAGCGTAGCTTTTTGGGGTGTGATTACGGGGGTCGGTTGAAAGGATGGGATAATATGAAGAATCTTATCAGATCGCTGTTTTTTGTTTTTTGCATCATGGCGCTCCTGCTGCTTTTCGGCTGCGGGACATCCCCAACAACAGCGACTGCCGGTGACGATGCCGAGCCGACAACATACGCATACGACGGCAGCATCATTAGCGGCATGCTGGATAAAATCATGGCGTCTTCCGGTACAATAGAGGCTTTTCCAGTAAAGATCACAGGCGCGAAGCTTGTTCGTCAGGGCTGTCTGATTCATTACGACAGAATCGCATACAACGACGACTATGTACGCGGCAGCACCGATCCGGAAGAAGATTATTTTCTCAACGAAGAGGAGCTTGATGAGCAGGTGGCGATATCCAATGCGTATCTGAACTGCTCCAAGGTGGCCTCGCCTTACCTTGACGAAAGCTTTGTCGAATATATCAGCTCAAAAGAAAACGGCGTGCCTTTTACGCTGTACTGGCTGGACGGCGACGTGATATTCGTCAGCATGATTCAAACACCAGGCTGATTAAGAATTTATTGTTTATAATAAGCTTCCACCCCTGAAGGGGTGGTTTTTATTTGAACCCTATAAGGGCCTCTTGACAGCACTGCCTAAAGGCATATAACGGTTCCGCCAGCCGCACGGAGATGCGCTTTAGATTCTGATCTGCAAAACAGCTATTTATGTCATTCTGAAGGAGCGTTAGCGATGGACTACGCAGTGGACTAGAATCTCATTCTTTATGCACTATTCATGGGATGCTTCGCTACGCTCAGCATGACATAATGGAATTGTCAATCATCACCTCTCTTAACGGGTCTAATTCACTTCTCGCTCATGCCAATGTGACGGTCACCTCTTAATTATTAACGCTAAAGCTGGCTTTCGCTCCACACGTAAAACGTGTGGTTTTTTCTATGATAATAAAATAAACGTCCTGCGGCCACAGCTGCAGGACGTTTATTCAATATAAGGGCAGTTTTCGCTGTATATTACCCTGCGGTTCCACACGATTTACATCACGAGCGTACCGTTATTGGTATGCTGAATCATCATGATATCCTCTTCAACACCCGTCTGTGCATTGATGTAGATCAAATAATCCTGTCCGTCCAGCGATCCTGTAAACTCCCAGCAAAGCTTTTCTTGGTTCGTGTCCATCGGAATCAGCGCGAGCCGCGCATCAGAAACGCTGATGCTGCTTGTGAGTTTTTGCTTCGCCTCTTCTTCTGTCAGTTTTGGTTTTTCCAGCGTACGCGCTTTATGAGACATCAGATAGTTATGCGCTTCTATTCCGATCACCGTTAACGTGGGTATGTCCACCCAAACCTTGATGAGATCGGGATACAGAATCACATCCTCCTGAACCGGTGCGAGGTTTATCACGGCCATGCCGTTGTAGAACTGTGCATAGCTGGACGCACTTTCTCCGTAGCCTTTATCAATCAGATACTGCTGCGCCGTGTTTGTGAGCTCCGCATATTTTTCATCTGTGGGTACGGCGGATATGCCGCCGTCGCTGCTTCCCATATACCAAAGCATCTGCCCGCCCTGTTTGCTGATATAGATTTCAAAGCTTTTTCCGTTCTGCTCGCCTGTGAACCCAAAGCTCGGGATGGTACCGTTTTGCTCGCCCGCGTCAGTGAGTGTCGCCGCATCAATACCTAAAAACTGAGCGGCTGCTTGGGCGGCCTGATCGCGCGTCACCTGAGCCGTGCCGAGGCCTTCAGGCTGCTTATCCTCCGTGCTTTCAGAGAAAGGCCCGTCATAAACAAGACGCGGGAACTCCTGATTTGTAAAATCGAGGTTACCGGCCTGCACATCTGAGGCCAAAAAGACATCCTCAGAAAAGCCCTCGTCGCCGGGATACCCCTGCTGCCAGAGATTGCCGAGCTCGTCGTAGACCTCGCCGCATGCCTGCGCGAGCTGTTTGATCTGCTCAAAATCGTCATCGGTTAAATTTTCGCCTCTCGCGATTTTATCCGCGAGGAAATGGCAGTAGTCGCCCGTGCGGTTAATGAACTGTGTCAATGTCGACGTCGTCTGATAAGACACGGGCAGCGCCGCGAGCGACCCTTCGGTATCGCCCGTCTGCCGCCACACATCCATGAGCAGCATCGTGTATTGATTCAGCCCGTTTGACGCATTGAGCTTATATAGCTTAGCTTCAAGGCTTGTGACATCCGTCATGAGCTGTTCAAACGCCTTTGAGTAAAATGCAGTGAGCTGATTTTTAAGCGATATCTTCTGGCTGTGGAACACAATTGTGCTCACAGTCAGCGCCACGATCAGCAGTCCTGCCGTTATTGATGCAATAATCTTATAAATTCTTTTCATATTGGCCTCCTATTCGCAGAAAACATGTTCGCCGATTGTGAGAATCACGGGACGGCTGCGTATATATTTGTTTTTGGTTTTTGCCGGGTTATAGTAGAACAGCGCGCCGCCTGACGGGTCCCAACCGTTTAACGCGTCTCTTGCGGCTTTCAGCGAATCATTATCGGGTGCTAAATTAATCTGCCCGTCGTCCACCACCGAAAACGCGCCGCTCTGATAGATCACCTTTGCGATGCTGCCTGGAAACAGCGAGCTTTCCACGCGGTTTAACACCACACCTGCCACGGCCACCATGCCCTTGTAGGGCTCGCCGCGCGCTTCACCGTGAACCAGCTGGGCGAGAAGATAAACGTCTTTGTCGTTTTTGTCACCGCCGCTTTTGCCTCCGCCGCCTTTATTGCCGCTTCCGGACGACGGATCGGCCACACCCAGCTTCTCGGCTGTTTGTGCGCCCACAATGCCGTCCACTGTGATGCCGTGTTTTTTCTGAAACGCAATCACGGCATCCTGCGTATTCGCACCGTAGTTGCCGTCCACATCTCCGTTGTAATAGCCCCAATCTTTGAGCCGCTGCTGAATCTCCTTCACGGCATCGCCGCTCGAACCCATTTTATACGACGCGGCCGGCAATGCGGCTGTACAGCTGCAAAACAAAACCGCAAACAATGCAAGCAGCAATGCAAGCGGTTTTCTTATCTTCCTCATGTCGCCAAACTCCTTGAAAAGCAGATTAACGGCCAAAGAGATCTTCTAAAAGCTCTGCGAAAAACGATGTGTATTCAACTTCCGTCATATCTTCGTCCAGCGTTTCGATCTCCGTGAGACACAGCGGCGGAAACATCACACACCACCAGTTATGACCTTCGCCGCTGCCGAGCGTGACCTCCAGCGCTTGATAATCGCCTGCAGGATATGTGATATCCTGATAAGTCTTTTCAGGGAAGCGGAATGTGCCCACTTGTGCCTTAGCGCTGTAATCAAAGCCGTTTTCAGTCAGCGTCTCATTTGCCGTCTTCTCTATTATCTCAAGGTTATCTTCAATATATTCCTGCGCTTCGTGCGCACTTTCGCATTCCAGTATGCCGCTTTTTGTGGCTTCAAGCACCGCGTCGCGAACCTGCATTTTCACCGCCTGATCCTCATCGCTGTCTGAATTCGCGATGACATGCAGGCGAAACGGCACAGGCGCACACGCACTTAAGATCAGCACCAGCGCCATCAATACAGCAAGCGCCGCGAGCTTAATATTTCGAATGGTCATTGTCCTTTACCTTTTGTATCAGTGTCATATATATATGCGCTATCAATTATGACCACATATCGAAAAACTATACATCCATGTTTTGCACTCTATAAAACCACACAAAAAAAGCCGGTACCGAAATGACTTCGGCGCCGGCTTTTCTATCCGATTTATTCGATCGTCATGCTCTCGGCAATGCGCTGCAACAGCACCAGTTCATCGTCGCTGGGCTTTTGATTCTCATCGGGGCTATCAAAAGAGCGGTAAACATCCACATTAACCACGCCGTGCGGTGCATCAATGATGTATTCAAAACCGTAGAAGAATCCTTCGGACTGAAGAACCGTGTTGTCAATCGTGCTGTAGCCAAGCTTGGTCACATCATAGTCGCCTAAGCTTATCGTCTCTACATCGCCGATAACACTCTCTTCATAATATCCGGTACGGCTGTCCACATACGCAGCGTAATCAGTCTCATCATCTCCATAGTTATAGACATCCATAAACAGGCCGTCGTCATTTTTCATCGCGAGTATGCAGCCCTGCCAATCCGTGTATAACTCATCATTCTCCCAACCCTTAGGCGTCGAAAACGTGATTGTGCTGCCGTCGGTCAGCTCTGCGTTGACCGAATTGTCAAGCGGCGCATCTGCGACGCTGCCGCAGGCGCAAAACAAAGCCGCCATGACCAATACAATAGAAATGATTATCGTTTTTTTAAACATTTTATGCCCTCCATAACGTTTAGATATCTTTATATAACATATAATATATGAATCGAAACCAGAAATTCCATTTTTATGATACAATTTAATGATTATTAGCAGTAACTTGTGTGTATTTCTTTAAATATCATACATTTGCTATTTTTCAACGCAAATGATTTATGCTATAATGTTCACGAATTTGCAAGGAGGAATACATGCAGCGGGTTTTACTTAACATAAAAGGCACGCAGCGTGAAGGTGATACAAACGAGTGCATCGAATTAATAACGGAAGGCCGTCTCGTTAATAAGCCCGAAGGGCTTTTAATTGAATACGAGGAAAGCGAGCTCACCGGAATTGAAGGATGCACCACCACGCTTGTGCTTAAAGACAATTGCGTCACGATGGAACGCAACGGGACGTTAAGTATGCAAATGGAATTTGCACCGGGACGTGTTTTTAACAGCAGTTTAAACACGCCGTACGGCACAATTCATCTGCATGTTTTCGCGTCGCGCGTGGAGAGCGAGCTAAAGGAAACAGAAGGCCGTCTGTCGCTTGAATATGAGCTTAGCATGGGGAGCCTTTCTACTTTCAACAAACTTGATCTTTCGTTTAAAAATATGGAAGACTGCATAAATTAGATTCATACGAACTGAGGTGATTTAATGGTTATCGACTGGCTTGGACACTCTTGCTTCAAAGTCACATTGAAAAACGGCACAAGAATATTGCTTGATCCTTATGATGATCACATTGGCTATACACCCCAAGAGGTGGAAGCGGATATTGTGACGGTGAGCCATGCCCATCATGACCACAGCGACTTGTCACACGTGACAGGTAACTATACGGTCGTGAAAGAACCGGGTGTACATACATTCGGAGATCTCACAATTGAGGGCATCCAAACATGGCATGATAAAGAGCAGGGCGCTAAGCGCGGCGAGAATATCTGCTACATACTCAGCGTAAACGGTATGCGCCTTTGCCATATGGGTGACATCGGCAGTATCCCTGACGATGATTTGATCCAGAAAATAAAAGGATCGGAAATTTTGCTGGTACCTGTGGGGGGCAATTTCACGATCGACGCCTGCGAAGCACTGAAAATATGCGAAATGGTGGCGCCCAATGTGATTATCCCGATGCACTTTAAGACACCCGCCAGCACTCTTGATATCGCGCCTTTGAGCGACTTTTTGGAAGCTGCGGGACGTGAGTATGACGTGTCTCACCTCGGAAAATGCTACTTGAAGATTGACAAAGCGACGCTGAAAAAGCGCACGCGCATCATTGTCATGGAATATCTATAAACCGACAATCATTTGATTTTACATGGAGGGGTTAATGTCCACGAAGTTTATTTTTGTAACCGGCGGCGTCGTCTCATCACTCGGCAAGGGAATCACCGCCGCATCTCTCGGGCTGCTGCTTAAAAGCCGCGGGCTCAAAGTGTCGCTGCAAAAATGCGATCCCTATATCAATGTTGACCCGGGCACGATGAGTCCGTTTCAGCATGGTGAAGTTTTTGTGACGGATGACGGCGCAGAGACCGACCTTGATATCGGCCATTACGAACGCTTTACCGACGAGAATTCTTTTGCAGATTCCAACGTCACCACAGGAAAGGTGTATTGGAAGGTCATCACCAAAGAGCGCCGGGGCGATTACCTTGGCGGCACTGTTCAGGTGATCCCTCATATCACCGATGAGATCAAATCGCGCATATACAGCGTGGCGAGCAAGGAAAAGCCGGACGTCGTGATCACGGAAATCGGCGGCACGGTGGGCGATATCGAATCACAGCCGTTCCTTGAGACCATCCGCCAGATAAAGTGGGAGGTCGGTGAGGAAAACTGCATGTATATCCATGTGACGCTGATGCCTTACCTGCAAAAGGTGGGTGAGCTCAAAACAAAGCCCACTCAGCACAGTGTTAAGGAGCTGCGTACGATCGGTATTGAGCCTGATATTATCGTGTGCCGGACGGAGCTTGAATTGACGGACGATATTAAACGTAAAATTGCGCTGTTCTGTAACGTCAGCCCGGCATGCGTGGTGCAGAATCTCGACGCGAATACGCTTTATGAAGTGCCAATCATGCTGCGCAGAGAAAATCTGGACAACCTTGTTTGTCAGCGTCTTGGGCTGCCCGATGTTCCCTCGGAAATTCCCGAATGGGAAGAAATCGTCAGCATACAGAGACAAAAGAAAGATCATGTGACCATCGCAATCGTGGGTAAATATATTGAGCTGCACGACGCTTATTTAAGTATCGCCGAATCGTTGACGCATGCGGGCATTGCAAACAAGCTGGATGTGAATGTTCTTTGGATAAACGCCGTTGATCTGGAAGAAACGGATGATGCCGCGAGCATACTCAAGGATGCAGACGGCGTGATCGTGCCGGGCGGCTTTGGCGAAAGAGGTATAGAAGGCAAAATTAAGGCAATACAATACTGCAGAGAGCAAAAAGTGCCGTTCTTTGGCATTTGCCTGGGCATGCAGCTTGCCATCATCGAATTTGCACGCAATGTTTTGGGATACCGCGAGGCTAACTCGACGGAGCACTGCTCGGATACACCATATCCGTTCATTGACCTGATGCCTGAACAGAAGAACATCACGGATATGGGCGGCACGATGCGTCTTGGCAGCTATAAATGCTGCATCAATAAGGGCACATTTGCGTATGACGCTTATCAGCAGGAAGAAATCAGCGAACGCCACCGTCATCGTTATGAGTTCAACAACATGTATCTCGAAGAGATGGCGGGTGCGGGCATGCGCGTAGCAGGCGTGAATCCCGATCACGGTCTGGTGGAGATCATGGAGATCGGCGATCATCCGTGGTTTGTGGGCGTGCAGTTCCACCCTGAGTTTAAATCTCGGCCCATACGGTCTCATCCGCTCTTCCGGGAGCTGGTGGCTGCGGCCAAACATTATAAAAGACAGTAAAAAGGACAAAAAGTCCGGTCAATAAGCCGGACTTGTTCAATTACGGAAGGCCTTGTTGTGTTATGAGGTTTTCCGCTGGAGGACATTGTATGACAGAATACAAGGCACGAAACTTCATCGAAGAGATTATCGACAGCGATCTTGAATCCGGACGCGTCGATTATATATTGACCCGTTTTCCGCCTGAACCCAACGGTTATCTGCATATCGGACATGCCAAGTCCATATGCCTTAATTTCGGGACAGCAATTAAATACGGCGGACAATGCAATCTGCGTTACGACGATACAAACCCCGTTAAGGAAGACGATGAATACATACAAAGCATAAGGCGCGACGTTGAATGGCTTGGGTTTACACCTTCAAAGGTTCTCTTTGCTTCCGACTATTTTGATTATATGTTTGAATGCGCCGTAAAACTCATCGATAAAGGCCTTGCGTACGTCTGCGATCTCAATTCCGAACAGATCCGAGAATACCGCGGTACGCTCAAAGAGCCCGGCAAAAACAGCCCATACCGCGACCGCAGCGTTGAGGAAAACAAACGGCTGTTTCTTGAGATGAGAGACGGCAAATATGCGGACGGCGAAAAGGTGCTGCGCGCTAAGATCGATATGGCCAGCCCCAACCTCAATATGCGCGACCCGATAATCTATCGCATATTGCGCGCCACACATCACCGCACGGGTGACAAGTGGCTGATATATCCGATGTATGATTTTGCGCATCCTCTGGGTGATGCGTATGAAGGCATCACGCACAGCATATGTACGCTCGAGTTCGAGGATCACCGTCCTCTTTACGACTGGGTGGTGCAGAACTGTGAATGCGATCCCGCACCGCATCAATATGAATTCGCGCGGCTTAACTTAACGCGCACCATTATGAGCAAGCGTTACTTAAAAAAGCTCGTGGATGAAGAATTTGTGTCAGGCTGGGACGATCCGCGCATGCCCACCATTTCGGGCCTTCGCCGCCGCGGCTTTACGCCTGAAGCGATACGCGATTTCTGCGAACGCATCGGGGTGGCCAAATCCAACAGCGAAGTGGACGCGGGGCTTTTGGAGCACTGTGTACGTGAGCATCTTGGGCAGACCGCACCGCGCCGAATGGCCGTGTTGGATCCGCTCAAAATCGTGATCGAGAACTATGAGAAAGACGGCGAAACGATGAAATCCGAAAACCTGCCCAGGAATGAAGAGGCAGGCACGCGCGATGTGACGTTCTCCCGGGAAATATACATTGAGCGCAGCGATTTCATGGAGAACCCGCCGGGCAAGTTCTTCCGGCTTGCGCCCGGTAAGGAAGTCCGGCTGAAAGACGCTTACATCATCAAATGCGAAAGCGTTATTAAAGATGAGAACGGCAACGTGACCGAGCTTCGGTGTACGTATGACCCCGGTTCCAAGACAGGCGGCCCCACGGCAGGCCGAAAGATCAAAGGCACGCTGCATTGGGTGGATGCGGCAACCGCCTTGCCCTGTCAGGTGCGCCTTTATGACTACCTGCTCAACGAAGGCGAAGGCGATTTTACAGACAGACTTAACTCAGAATCGCTCAAGGTACTGCCCAATGCGCTTATTGAAGCGTCCGGTGCGGAGGCAAACGTCGCCGAACGGTTTCAGTTTATGCGTCAGGGCTATTTCAATGTGGACCCGGACAGCACACCGGAGGAAAAAGTTTTCAACTTAATTGTCAATCTAAAGGACAGCTATAAAGGCAAAAAATAAAACAGCATTAAACCCGTGAAAGGAGCCAATATGCGGCCTGCAGGCCGCATTGCGATGTCTATGAGTCAAATCAGAACACGTTTTGCACCCAGCCCCACCGGCTATCTGCATATCGGCGGACTGCGCACCGCGCTTTACGCGTGGCTTTTTGCGCGCAAGAACAACGGCGCTTTCATACTTCGCATTGAAGACACGGATACCGGACGTGAAGTGGAAGGGGCTAAGGATGTGATTTTTACAACGCTGCACCAGACAGGGCTTGACTATGACGAAGGCCCTGACGTGGGCGGCGCTTATGGCCCGTACATTCAAAGCGAGCGCGCGCAAATCTACAAAGATCACGCCGAGATGCTCGTAAAGTCCGGCGCAGCATACCGCTGTTTTTGCACCAAGGAACGCCTTGCGGACGAACGCGCTAAAGCTGAGACAAAAGGTGAAACCTACACATACGACAAGCATTGTCTCTCCTTGTCCGAAGATGAGATTCAGCGCCGCATCGACGCGGGAGACCCGTATGTCATCCGCCAGAACATTCCGCGCACCGGAGACACCACATATACCGACGCGGTATTCGGAGATATCACCGTCCCCAATGCCGATCTTGACGATAATGTGCTGCTCAAAGCAGACGGTATGCCGACATATAATCTCGCCAATGTGGTAGATGACCATTTGATGGGCATCACGCATGTGATCCGCGGCGTGGAGTATCTCTCGTCAACGCCCAAATATAATCATTTGTACCGCGCGTTCGGCTGGGAAATCCCCGCGTACATTCATCTGCCCGTCGTGATGAAGGACAAACAGCGCAAGCTATCAAAGCGCCACGGCGACGCGTCGTTTGATGACTTTATCAAGAAGGGATATTTAAAAGAAGCGCTGATCAATTACATCGCGCTGCTTGGGTGGAGCCCCGGCAACGATCAGGAGATATTCACGCTGGATGAGCTTATTGACGCTTTTACCATCGAGGGGCTTTCCAAATCGTCCGCGATATTCGATGTGGACAAGCTCACCTGGATGAACGCGCAGTATATCCGCGCACTGACGAAGCCGGATTTTATCGACATAGCCATGCCGTATTTCAGCGAAGCAGGTGTGGCATCGTTTGACCTTGATTTGATTGCCGAGATGATACAGCCGCGGTTGGAACGCCTCGATGAAATACCCGGCAAGCTTGCATTCTTAAAGCAAATGCCCGAATACGACCTTTCACTGTTTACGCATAAGCGCATGAAAACGAATGCCGAGGCGGCGCTGCCCGTACTCAGAGAAGCGCAGGCACTGCTCGAAACACAAAGCGACTATTCGCTTGATGCACTCAAAGACGCATTGCACGCACTTGTTGAAAAACTCGGCATCAAAAACGGTCAGTTGCTATGGCCGCTGCGTATTGCCATCACAGGCACGCAGGTTACGCCGGGCGGTGCAGTGGAAGCCGCCTGTCTGCTGGGAAAAGAGGAAACGCTTCGGCGACTTAATCTAAGTATTAATAAACTAGAAAAGTAGACACAAAAAAACGGCTGAGCCAAAGGTTCAGCCGTTTCTCTGTAATGATTACTTGACTCCCATTGTTATCCCTGGAGTCACCATAGGGGAGGGCTGAGACTGATTGAGAAAAAAGATCGTCCCCACAGCCGCACCCGCTACGATAATGAAAATCACCAGCAGAACAGCAGCAGTCTTCTTTTTCATAAAAAGCGACTCCTTCTTAAAGTATTATTGCAGTTTTATTATATCACATTGCTAAAATGGGTGACTTGTGATCCCATATTGTTCATAAAGAATACACACTTTTTGGCATATCAACTTAGAATAATCCATCGATGCGGCCTTCGTCGTCGATTGTGATTTGCTCGGCAGCAGGCGTTTTGGGCAATCCCGGCATTGTCATCATATCGCCCGCCAACACCACGATAAAACCCGCACCCGCAGAAAGCTTGATATTGCGCACTGTGAATATAAAGCCGTTGGGTCTGCCAATAAGCTTAGGATCATGCGACAGCGAATACTGCGTTTTTGCGATGCATACAGGCAGATGTGCATAGCCGTTTTTGCTAAGCGCTTCGATCGATTTTGTGACGCCGGCCGAATAGTGCACTTCGCTCGCGCCGTAAATCGTCTTAGCGAGTTTTTCAATTTTTGTGGGTATATCGTCACTGTGCTCATACGGAAATTTTGGCGTGCTTTTTTTGGCAATACGGATGACTTCCTCAGCCAGTGCCACACCGCCGTCTCCGCCTTTTTCCCACACTTCGGTCGGTACGGCTTTAACGCCTTTGGCACGGCAGAGCTTTTGTACAAGCGCAATTTCCTCAGGCGTATCCGTCACAAATTGGTTGATCGCCACAGTCACAGGCAGGCCGTAGAAATCTTTGAGGTTATCTATGTGTTTATCAAGATTCTGCATACCGCGAATCAATGCATCCTCGTCGGGCTCGCTGAGCTCGGCCCGCGGCTTTCCGCCGTGAGATTTAAGTGCACGGATTGTGACCACGATCACGGCCGCGTCTGGCCAGAGCCCCGTCTGCCGGCATTTGATGTCAAGAAACTTTTCTGCACCAAGATCAGCGCCAAAGCCCGCTTCGGTGACCACATAATCGGCAAGATGCATCGCCATATAGGTGGCAATATAGCTGTTGCAGCCGTGAGCGATGTTGGCAAACGGCCCGCCGTGCATTAGGCACAGCGTTTGTTCCAGTGTCTGCACAAGATTCGGCTTGATCGCATCCTTAAGCAGCGCCGCCATTGCGCCTGCGGCTTTTAGTTCGCCAGCCGTCACAGGGCGCTCGTCATACGTATAAGCCACCTTAACGCGCGAAAGACGCTCTTTCAAATCGTGCAGATCGCTCGCAAGGCAAAGCACTGCCATCACCTCGGATGCGGCAGTAATATCAAAGCTGTCTTCGCGCGGCATGCCGTTGGGTCGGCCGCCAAGGCCGCATGTGATAAACCTTAATTGTCTGTCGTTAATATCCATACACCGCTTGATGGTAATACGGCGCGGGTCGATGCCAAGCGTGTTGCCGTGCTGAATATGGTTGTCGACCAACGCACAGAGCAGATTGTTGGCTGCCGTGACCGCGTGAATATCGCCCGTGAAATGCAGATTGATATCCTCCATAGGAATCACCTGTGCGTAGCCGCCGCCGGCTGCACCGCCTTTCATGCCGAAAACAGGCCCGAGCGAGGGTTCACGCAGCGTGAGACACACTTTTTTACCGCATTTTTTCAGCGCGTCGGCAAGGCCGATGGACACCGTTGTTTTGCCTTCGCCGGCAGGCGTCGGATTAATTGCGGATACCAAAATCAGCTTGGCTTCGCCTTTTCCTTTCATACGTTCCAGTATCGACAGAGATACCTTTGCTTTTTTATAACCGAATGGAATGAGTTCATTTTCGAGGATACCTGCGTTTTGCGCAATTTGCTGAATGGGCACCAGTTCGGCCTCTCTGGCAATTTCAAGGTCTGTTTTGTACTTCATTTTACGACTTCCTTATTTATAATTGGCAGCTTATTCCGCTCTGCACGGCTTTGCTCTGCTTGTTTTTATACATCAACTCATCGATCTTTGCAAATATATCTTTGGCGCTGAGGCCGCGAACGTTTGAGAAAAGCTTGTAGCCAATGCTGAAACTGAGCTCATACGGCAGTTTGCTTTGAATATTGAAACGGCGCACGTTTTCCTTCAAACGCCTGACCACGCGTTCGGGCGTGAGTGTGCTGCACCGGTCCAGCACGATCATGAACTCATCGCCGCCGTACCTAGCCACAAAATCGCCGCGGCGCACGCTTTTTTTCAGCAGCGCTGACGCACTGATGAGCGCTTTATCGCCCTGCACATGGCCATACGTATCGTTTATGGATTTAAAATGGTCAATGTCCAGCATCAAAGCCGCAAAACATGCGTTATACTCCGCAAACGAAGCGTTTTTGTACACCGAAAGCAGGTCTTCCACATAAGCATCCAGATACTTTCTGTTATAAAGCCCCGTCAGATGATCCAGATTCATCTTCTCATTAAGAGAAAACAGCTGAAGCACCAGCAGGCCGACAGCCACAGAAGGCCAAACGACAGGCTCATTATACTGCAATATCAGCTTCAAAATACCCACCGCCGATACAGCTGCCATTATAAGCAGGTACGAATAGTACTCACCGCGTTCCATGTTCTTTTTACTCAGCATCACAAAAGAATATATGACATAGAACATAACGGCTGCGCTCAGCACATGGTAATAGGGTCCCCGTTCGTATACGTTCCCATTCTTAAACCCAAAGACCATACCGTTAGCTGAATTAATCATCAAAAACACAGCAAAAACAAGCAATGGCACGCTCATCACGGCAATTGCGCGGCTTTTGATTCTGCGTCCGCTTCGGCAGGTACAATAAAAAGCCCACAGCTCGCAAAAAAGCACGCTGAGCAATAATAACAAAGCGTGCATAAAGGTAAGCACTGCTTTTGCGGCTTCCCCCTTCATCGCAATTATCACAGCCGAATTCATGAAGAGCAGCAACATATCACAAATGACCAGAAATCGAAAAAGGCGCTGCCGTGCCAGTTTCTCCCCGCCATTTTTGACATTATTGAATAAGACCACGACTAGGATTAACAGCGATATGATATTGATATCATACTGCGAAAACATTGATTAACCCTACCTTTTTTTCAAACCGTTCTTAATTATATATGTGTTACCTTTATAATACAACAAGTTTTACTAAAACAACAGGTTCTCATATTGACACAAACAATTTGCAACTATATAATTGTAATTGGTTGCATTGTGTTGGTTTTTGTTTGATGTTTTATTATAAGGAGAAGCTTGGATGAGCGATCTTTTGACGCAGGACAGGCGCGATTTCATAGAACGAAAGCTGAATGCCGAAGGAAGCGTAAAGGCTTCCGAGCTCGCGGAGCTTTTTGCGGTCTCTTCCGAAACCATCCGTAAAGATTTTATTTATCTCGAACGCAAAGGCGTCGCGAAAAAGACTTATGGCGGCGCTGTTTCATCCAACACAATGTATGAGCCCAGCTTCAAAGAAAAATCAGTCACAAATCTTGATGAAAAGACGCGCATCGCATCAAAAGCGCTTGATCGCATAGAAAACGGCATGTCGCTGATACTCGACGCCGGTTCTACAGTATATACACTTGCGCGGGCACTCGCCATTAAAAAAGACCTCACCGTGTTTACCAACGGTTTAAAGGCCGCACAGATTCTTGACGAATTTGGCATCACGACATACCTGCTGGGCGGCATGATTCGTCACAACAGCAATTCCATTGTGGGAAGCTGGGCAATGCGCAGTCTTGCAGAAATTCGCGTGGATATGGCTATACTAGGTACAAGCGGTTTTTTCGACCGGTCGGGGCCATGTGTGGAAAACTTTTTTGAAGCCGATTTAAAGCGCGCGATGATCCGTGCGGGTAACCGCATCGTGGTGCTGGGAGACGCAAGCAAATCCACGACGCAGGCTGTGATCGAGTTTGCCAAATGGCAGGACATTGATGAGTTTATCACGGATAACCGCATAAACGGCAAAATACTGGAGACAATACGGCAAAGCACTGACGTGACCGTGGTTTAAATAAACAAAAATATTGGAGGACATAATGAAAACAAAAGCAGTCAGAATCTATGGTGTTGAAGATCTTCGGCTTGAAAGTTTTGAACTTCCGCCGATCAAAGAGGACGAAATACTTGCAAAGGTCGTATCGGACAGCCTATGCATGTCGTCGTTCAAAGCAGCAGAACAAGGTTCCGCTCACAAGCGTGTACCCAACGATATCGCACAAAACCCCACAATCATTGGGCATGAATTCTGCGGTGAAATCGTCGAGGTCGGTGCGAAATGGCAGGATCAGTTTTCAGCGGGCGATAAATTCTCCATCCAGCCTGCGCTTAACTACAAAGGTTCGCAGGACGCGCCCGGCTATTCATTCCACTACATAGGCGGCGATGCCACATACGTGGTGATACCTGCAGAGGTTATGATACAAGAATGTCTGCTCAAATACGACGCTGATGCGTTCTTTTACGGTTCTCTCGCAGAACCCATGAGCTGTATCGTGGGCACATTCCATGCGTTTTATCACACGCGCCTCGGCGTATATGAACATGATATGGGTATTGTGGAAGGCGGCAACATGGCCATTCTCGCCGGCGTGGGGCCGATGGGGCTTGGCTCTATCGACTATGCGCTGCACTGCGACCGCCGTCCAAAACTGCTCGTCGTCACGGATATTGATGAAGCCCGCTTGGAGCGCGCCAAACGCATTTATACCGTGGAAGAAGCGGCACGCATGGGTGTGGAGCTGCACTATTTTAACACCAAAGATCCTGCCTCATTCGATGAGATTATGGCACTTACAGGAGGCAAAGGCTTTAACGATGTGCTCGTGATGGCGCCTGTTCGCCCGGTCATCGAGATGGGCGACAAACTGCTGGCCTTCGACGGCTGCCTGAACTTTTTCGCAGGCCCGACTGACAGCTCATTCTCTGCGATGTTCAACTTCTACAATGTGCACTATTCTTACACACATGTGGTTGGCACATCCGGCGGCAACACAGACGATATGCGCGAATCCTTAGATATGATGGCCCGCGGCCTTATCAATCCCGTATCAATGATCACGCATGTGGGCGGGCTGGATGCCGTTATCGACGCCACACTCAATCTGCCGAACATCCCCGGCGGCAAAAAGCTTATATACACGCATATATCCATGCCGCTGACGGCCATCGATGATTTAGAAAAAAGCGATGACCCTGTCATGCAGGAGCTTGCCAAGATCACAGCCAAGTCTGGCGGTTTCTGGTCACCGGAAGCTGAAAAGTATCTGCTTGCTCACGGCAAACCCATCGAATAACGAAAATATAGTCAAAGGCTGCGCTGTCTGCTATAATAAGCAAGACAGCGCTTATTTTTTATTCTGTTAATTTATCTGGGGGAGTGGTGTCTTTGCAAAGAATACCTATGAACATACCCAATATTATTACTCTGTTTCGGTTTGCTCTGGTGCCGGTTTCCACAATACTGATTTATTTCGATAGGATGATACCGGCGCTGATTGCGTATATCGTGGCCTGCGGAACAGACCTGCTGGACGGCTATATCGCGCGCAAGCAGCATCTCGTGACGCAAGCGGGTATTTTATTGGATCCGCTGGCGGACAAGCTTATGTCTGTATTCGCAGTGATTGCTTTTACCGCCACAGGCGTACTTCCTTGGTTTGTGCTCGTGGTGATAATCATCAAAGAGCTTCTCATGGTTAGCGGCGGCATCTATCTATATTTTAAAGATATTGTGGCTCCCGCGAATATTTTCGGAAAAATCGCGGCGTTTATTTTCAACACTTCCATCGCGTTTACCTTCCTTCATAAGCTCGTGACACCGTGGCATGTATATTTTATCTGCTTCGCGCTCGCATTCATGCTGGCTTCACTGGGACAATACGCATACTTCAATATGTATAAGAAGCTTAAAGAAAAAGCTGTTGACTGAGACAAATTGGCCTTTTTCTAATTGTAAAACAATAAGCTTCCACCCCTGAAGGGGTGATTTTTATTTGAACCCTATAAGGGCCTCTTGACAGCAATGCCTAAAGGCATATAACGGTTCCGCCAGCCGCACGGAGACGCGCTTTAGATTCTGATCTGCAAAACAGCTATTTATGTCATTCTGAAGGAGCGTTAGCGATGGACTACGCAGTGGACTAGAATCTCATTCTTTATGCACTATTCATGGGATGCTTCGCTACGCTCAGCATGACATAATGGAACTGTCAATCATCACCTCTCTTAACGGGTCTAATTCACTTCTCGCTCATGCCATTGTGACTGTCACCTCTTAATTATTAACGCTAAAGCTGGCTTTCGCTCCACACGTAAAACGTGTGGTTTTTTCTATGATAACAAAAAAGAGCTTGGGGGATAGCCTCCAAGCTCTCTTATATGACGCTATAATTTACGGCACCTGCGCATAGAACACAATATTTGCACCTGAGAGATCAGCGATGTCATACCACACCACATTTTTCCCGCATACACTTGTGAGCAGCACGCGCGAACTGTCTGGCGTCAGGCGGCCCGAGCTCTGATCCGCAAAATAGTAGATATACACGGCTTCATCCTTTGTATAAGCCACAAAACCGTCTCCCGCAGCGTAATTGATAATATTTTCGGCGATGACTGTCGGTTCAGAATACGAAGCCCCTTCCTTGGTGCAAAGATAAAGCTTGTTGCTGTCTGCATATGTATCGATGAACACGATGTTATCCCCGCTGATCATCGGGTCGAGCACGCTGACACCGGGACGGAACAGAATCTTTTTAGCATCACCGTTTTGTGTAAGCGGCATCACGACGATTTCAGCCTCGGTGGATGCAGATGAGTTTTCCAGCAGCTGACTTTCACCATATGGCTGAACATAGACGATGGTATCATCCGACATATACGGCGTGCTGTATGCAAACGGCGTATTCACAAAAATTTCGATCTCCACCGTTTCTCGTGTGGGCAGATGGTAAAGATATAATCTGTCGGTTCCTTTGCTGGTTTGCTGCAGCCACAGGGCATATTCGCCCGACAAAGACACTTTGGGCTTACCATATAGATATTCGCGCATCACGAACGATTCACCCGTGTCACGGTCATAGCCGCATACGGCTCCGCCGTATTCATCTTTGCAGTCGAGGTAAACGATGTATTTTTCATTTAATTTTGGCTCAAACAGCGTCGCATAGTTTTTTGTTATGCCATCAACCGCCGCCGTTTCCTGTGTATCGAGATTGTGTATGGCAATCGTGTTGATTTCGGGCGCCGTCTCATTTGCCTGCCCTGTGGAGAACACCGCTTCCTGTCCATAAATGTACGGATCGTTGACCGATTGGTTGGCCACCGTGAGCTCCTTATCGAGATCCGACATATCTGCTCTGGCCATCGGCGTCGATGTGGGTTCGGGCGTGGGGGCGAGTGTTTCGGTCTCAGCCGGCTCTGCGCCTCCGCCAAACAGCGGCACAATCACGAATATGACGAGCACGACAAGAGCGGCTGCTCCCAAAACCAGACCGCCGATTTTTATCAGAGGACCAAAATTGGTTCCGCGAAAACGCGAAGCGCGTCTGGGGCCGCGGCCTGTCCGCATTCGCATATTGCGTCTCCGTCGAGACCGCCTCAATCTGTCTATGAATCCCAAAACTTATTCCTCCAAGCGGGTTTTATACTGTGTCATTTGCTATCTATTATAACAAATAAAACACATTATTCAACCACAGGCCATATTTCAAATGTCTGCGGCTTTTCGGTTTCTGTCAAAAACGCGAGCGTTTCCTTGTTAAAGCGATCCGGCTTTTCTTCATGAACAAAATGCGCACAGTTGCGAATACGTACATAACGTTTATGCTGCAGAGCGGATGTCACAGAACGCACAATCTCGTCGTTATGCAGGCGGTCTTCCGTCCCCTGAAAGATGAGCGTTTTCTTGTTAATGCCCTTTAGTTTTGACTTAACAAAAGTATCATCGTAATGGATCATGCATCTAACAAAAGTTTCTCTCGTATCTTTGTTTCTAAGCGGCTCATAGTAGCCGGCCAGCACATTATCGGTTAATTGGGTCGCGTCAAAATAGCATTCACTGAGCACGCTGCGTGCCGTGGATTCGCTGAAAATATGCTTGAAATAGAATGACCCGATCCCTGATGTCAATAGTTTTAACGGCAGCGGATATTGCTCGTTCGGCCCGCCCGGCGACACAAGCACCAGTTTGTCCACTTTTTTGGGATTGGCTGCCGCAAATTGGAGCGCACTTAACGCACCTGTGGAGAAACCGGCAATATGCGTTTTTTTAATACCAAGAACGTCTAAAAAAGCACCGATCGCCAGTGCATTTTCCTCAATGGTGTAATAGATGTTTAAATGTCCGCTGTATCCGAAACCCACCATATCAGGCGCTATCACACGGAATCCGTTTTCCGCAAAAAAATCAATATTTTCGCGCCATGTATAAAGAGACTGGCCTATTCCGTGCACAAGCAGCAGTGGCTGCCCTTCGCCTTTTTCATAGTAATGGATTTTGGCTTCAAAGCGAAGTGTTTCCGGCCCCAGCTCCGTTTCTGTGGCAATATCGAAGGAGATGTCTGCATAAGCGCCGATATATTCATTATTTTCGAACAGCTTTTCTTTTTTTCGTCTGTATCTGCTCATTTTATCAGCCCCCATATCGTTTTTATCATACTACGCCGGTTGGGAATATTCAAGTCTGTCATGTCATTAACATGCATTATATGTCACATTTTGTCATGTTATGCGCATAAAGTTTTATTATACGCCTTTTAAGCCATTCTTTATTGTTTTGACCGGGACTCAACACGCATTCCTTGTGTAACTGCTTAAGAATAAGACCGATTTTCGGTGACGGGGGAATATCGAGCAGTTCCGCCACATCTTTACCTGTAACGGCAAGATCCTGCACGCGCCACGGCACATGCTCGCTTATCATTCGGCTCAGTTCTTTCTGCCAGTTTTCTGCGGATGGTATTATATCCACTTTCTTGCCCGAACCTATCACATCCGCACGGCGCAGCGCAATGAGTCTTTCAAAACCCTCGCGCCCCAGCATTACCGCCCGTTTACGTATTGTTTTCGGCTTGGCCTTGGCTTCCAGGTCAAACATGTGATTGCGAATTAACGGTAGCACTGCCGCTTTCGTCTTGTTGTCCATTTTCAGCGCGTTCATTTCATCGCGTGCGAGCGCTTCACCGATGATCTCGTGGCCGTACATATTGCCGCTGCGCCGAAGTGCCGCCGGTTTGCCGATATCATGAAGCAGCGCCGCGAGACGCAGTTCCCATACGGGAGATGCCGCCGCGCATGCGTGCAGGCAGTGTCCCAGCACATCATATTCATGATACTTCGCGGATTGAACCACACCGTCTCCGTCCCAAAGCCGAGGCAGTATATACTTGAGCGCGTCTGTTTTCTTAAGCAGCGATAAGCCGTGCAGCGGCCCGCCTTTTGTCACCGATGCGTATTTGATATCGGCCAAAAGTATTTTTTTTAGCTCAATATGTTTACGTTCCGCCGAAATATCTGCAAGCAGTGCCGCGTGCCGCCTTGCCGTATCCAGCAGATCTGGTGCCGCATCGAATCCAAGCTCTGCGGCAAACCGTGCCATGCGCATGATGCGCAAACCGTCATCACGAATCGTGATATCCGGATTTTCGGCCGATGCATGCAGTATTTTATTCTTCGCATCATCAAGTCCTCTGCCGGTCGGGTCTATAATCTCACCGCTAGAAATGTTCATATAAAGCGCGTTTACGGCAAAATCGCGCCGCTGCGCATCCTCTCTCATATCCGTGGTAAACTCGACCCGATACGGGCGGTGATCGCCGCCGGTCGGATAAAAATCACGCCGCCAGGTCGTATGCTCAAACGCATCCCATCCATGATCCGATTTAAGCCGCAATTCTATAGTGCCAAGGGGCAGTGCCTTTTCGATCACTGTGAGGCCTGCTTCTTCGGCAATCTTGGCGGCTTCGTCAGGGGGCGTGCATGAGCATATGTCAAAATCGCCCCCGGGCAGTCCGAGGACGATATTGCGTACATACCCGCCCACAAGATACAGCGTATACCCATGGGCAGCAAAAATCTGAGATATTGTTTTCAGACTGCTTGGCGTATTCATTATCCCATTATTGGTTGTCATTGAGTGTGGCCGTGAATACCTCTTCGGCAGGGCCTGTCATGATGACACGGCCATCATCAAGATATTCAATGAAAAGACGTCCGGCGGCCAAGTGGACAGCGGCTTTTGGCTCAATAAGTCCCTTTTTATGCATCGCCACCACGCTTGCACACGAGCCGGTGCCGCACGCCAGCGTGAAGCCCGCGCCGCGTTCCCATGTAAGCACACGGATATTTTCCCTGTCCAGCACCTGCACGAAGTTCACGTTTGTCTTCTTGGGGAAAATGGGATGTGTTTCTATCGCAGGGCCCAGTGCCGCGGTATCCAGCGATTCGATATCATCCGTCAGCACCATCGTATGCGGCACGCCCATGCGCAGCGTTGACACCGTCACGTTCTGTCCGGCCGCTTGTATATCCACATCAAACATGCTTCCTTCGCCGTCCATCGGTATGCTTTCACGATCGAATGACGGCTGGCCCATATCCACGCTGACCTCGGCTACCTTGCTGTCTTTTATAATAAGATGCGGTTTCATCATGCCCGCCAGCGTCTCCACAGTCATATCTTCTTTCGCGACAATGCCGCGTTCATACACGTATTTGGCAAAGCAGCGTATACCGTTGCCGCACATTTCCGCCTCGCTGCCGTCCGCGTTGATGATACGCATGCGGATGTCGGCGCTTGTCGACGGGAGCACGACCATAATGCCGTCTGCGCCCACGCTGAGCCGGCGGCGGCAAAGCTTTGATGCAAGCGCATTCCAGTCGGTGTCTGCGCCGTTATCTTCGAATATTAGAAAATCGTTTCCGAGTCCGTGCATTTTTGAAAAATCCATATGAGCCTCCGCTTCCATATTTCGCCTCGCTTATTTCTTATTATACTTGTGCTAAGCCGCATCTGCAACAAGCCTGTAAAAAACGTTTCCGGTTCTATTTTCGCATTTCAATAATTATGTTATGATGTGGATATCATTTTGGGAGAATTAAACATGGACATCAGCATAAGACGCATTGATAAGGGCGATGTATCCAACGTTGTACGGCTTGCCGACAACATCGCCATCGCCCAGATGACAGCCAATCTTCCTTATCCGTATACGAGTGAACACGCAAAAATCTGGCTGGATTATGTGCAAGGCAACAAAAACGAGCATGTTTTTGCGGTGCTGGGCGATGATGAGTTTATGGGCGTTGTGGGACTGGTTCACGAGCCCGAGCATGAGCGTGCGGAGCTTGGTTACTGGCTCGGACAGGACTACTGGAATAAGAAAGTGATGACAACAGCGGCAGGCATGGCCGTGGCGTATGCGTTCACCATGCTTGGCGTTCAGAAAATCTATTCGCGCTGCTTTGCCCCCAACAAGGCATCTCAGCGTGTGCTGGAGAAAAACGGTTTTGTTCTCGAAGGCTGTCAGCGTGCGCATCAAATCCGCATGGGCATCGTGCAGGATGTGCTCTGCTACGGTCTGCTGTACAGCGAATATGAGAGAATCAACAGCAAAAACTCTGATCTGCACATTTCCACGGAAAAGCCGCCTGGTGCACATATGAAAGGAAGAAGTTTAAATGAGAATGTATGATATTATCGAAAAAAAGCGAGATGGAAAAAAATTAGATAATAAGGACATCGAATTTTTTATTAACGGCTATGTATCAGAGGAAATCCCAGATTATCAGGCATCCGCATTTTTAATGGCCGCTTTTTTGAAAGGACTGGATGACGAGGAAACCGTTCATCTGACAAAAGTGATGGCGTCTTCGGGCGACATGGCGGATCTGCGCGAGCTCGGCACCGTGGCCGACAAACACTCAACAGGCGGCGTGGCCGACACCACAACGCTGATAGTGGTTCCATTGGTCTGCGCATGCGGTCTTAAGGTCGCCAAGATGTCCGGAAGGGGCCTTGGGCATACGGGAGGTACGCTGGATAAGCTTGAATCTATACCGGGCATGTCCATTTCCTTGGATATGGACGCTTTTATGTCTCAGGTAAACCGCATCGGCGCTGCTGTGATCGGACAGACGATGAATATGTGCCCCGCGGATAAGAAACTGTATGCACTTCGCGATGTAACGGCCACTGTGGAAAGTATTCCGTTGATCGCGAGCAGCATTATGAGCAAAAAACTGGCTTCAGGTTCTGATATTATTATGCTGGACGTCAAAACAGGAAACGGCGCTTTTATGACGGATCCCGATCACGCGCAAAAGCTTGCAAAAGCGATGGTCAGTATCGGCAACATGGCCGGACGCAAAACCGCGGCAATCATCAGCGATATGAGCCAGCCGCTTGGCCTTGCCGTAGGAAATTCACTTGAGGTGATCGAAGCAATCGACGTGCTGTCAGGCCGTATACAGGGAGATCTTTTAACCGTGTCGCTGGCGCTTGCCTCGCGTATGCTGTGCCTTGCGGGTATTGCCAAAAACGATGAGGAAGCTGTGTCTATGCTGCATGAGGCATTGCATTCGAAGCGCGCCCTTCACAAGCTCGGTGAAATCATTGCCGCTCAGGGCGGTAACGTAAACGTGATTCATGATACGTCTTTAATGCCGCAAGCAAGCATTGTTTCCACATTGCATGCAAACAATGAGGGTGTTTTGTCCGCAACGGACTGCAAACGTCTCGGAGAAGTTGCGGGTATGCTGGGAGCGGGGCGCTTAACGAAGGACGACGTGATTGATCCTGCGGTGGGTTTCATTATTAAAAAGCGCATCGGTGATACCATTAAGAAGGGTGACGCCCTGTTTGAAATCCATGCCAACGATGAAAAAAGAGCTGAGCAGGCAGCGCACAGTCTTGAGCAGTGTCTCACGCTGTCAAACAGCGCTGAAGCGCCGACGCTGATTTATGGATTTGTATCGTAATGTGGATAAGTCGTGGATAATGTGTATAACCATGTGTATGGAATGTTTTTTGGTTGGTGATAGAGCGGGAAATGGCTGAAATGTCATTGTGAAATGATAGACAATGCCGAAAAACAGATAAAATAGCATTGATATTAATATATCTGTAATATTTCTGTAATAATCTTATCAAATTGTTCATTTTCGCGTTTTATCCGTATATACGTGAATTGCCTTTATTTATACCGTTTAATATAATATCGGTATGATGCGGAAAATGTGGCTCAAAACGAGAATATGTCTGGTACTGCTGCTTGTGTCAGCAGTGCTGTTTGCGTGCTTTCCCATCAATGCCTACGCTGCGGAGCGCTATGAGATACTGAAAATCGGCGATAAAGACGAATATGTACGTACGCTGCAAACAAAGCTCAAAGAACTCGGTTTTTTCTCCGGCAGCACAACCGGCTATTTCGGTACCAAAACACAACAGGCTGTGATCGATTATCAAACAGCTCATTTACTTGCGGTGGATGGTAAGGCCGGTCCGGAAACCTTATATTCAATTATGGGAGATGATTTTGAAATATCCCCCGAAGACAGGGTTTTCACATCATCGGATACGAACGCCGATTTTCCTCACCCCGGCGACAAAGGTACGGCCGTATCCGGCATACAGTCTCGTTTAAAGGAACTTGAATACTACGATTACCCCAGTATTACAGGTTATTACGGGCCGGTGACTGAAAAGGCTGTCAAAATTTTTCAAAGCACGAACGGCCTTAAAGCTGACGGCATCGCAGGACCTGAAACAATGGCTTTGTTGGATTCTGATAATGCCAAATACTTTTGCATCTATCCAGGAGACCGCGGGGAAAATGTATTGCAGCTGCAAAAACGACTGTCTGAGCTTGGCTATTTTACAGATACGGCGACCGGTTATTTTGGCAGTGTGACTGCGGATGCACTAAAAGAATTTCAGGCACAAAACAGGCTTGTGGTTGATGCCAAAGCTGGTCAAAATACACGTGCCCTTCTTTATTCAAATGATGCTGCTAAGTGGGACGGTACCGACAGGGTTAGCGATGAAACGCCGTTATCGCACGGCGTGTCTGACACAGACAAACTGCTGACCTTTGCCAATGAGCAGCTCGGTAAGCCATATGTTTACGCCTCAGAAGGACCCAGTTCATTCGATTGCTCAGGTTTTGTTTATTATGTGCTTAAATATATGGGCGTTGCCACGAAACGCTGCAGTGCAGACGGTTTTTCCAAAGTGGAAAGCTGGACGAAAATTTCCGACCGTAGCGCACTTGTTCCGGGCGATATTCTTTTCTTCCAATCTGACAACAGCGAAAGAATCAACCATACCGGCATTTACCTTGGTGATAGTACGTTTATTCACGCAAGCTCCAGCATCGCCTGTGTCACGGTCAGTAATCTTTCTGACTATTATGAGCGTAACTTTTCTTATGCGCGTCGTATCTATTAATTCTCAATATTGATTATTAATGTTTTATCATTCCATATTATATGCTGTTTTATAACCATATCAATTTTATGGTCTCTTTTTTATGGGTTTTTCAGTTGAGACCTTGTATCTAATGTGATAGAATATTGATGTTCTATAAATAAAAGACTTATCCACATTATGTGGATAAGTTGGTGGATTAATCGAACAAATGTTGTTGTTTTGTGGGTTCGCAGCGATTAAACCGCGATTATTATGTTCATTTTATATTAGTTTTATTGAGGTATGGGTGTGGACACTTTTTTGGTTATTTGGGAAAAAGCATTAGAAATACTGAAACAGGAACTAGCAAGTGTTCGTTATGATACGTGGATAAAGACGCTTTCACCTGTTAAAAATGTAGATACTGCATTTTATTTTCAAACATTGAATCCCATCCACAAAGAGCTTGTTGAAAAAAGCTATAAAAATCTGATCATCAGCGCCATGAACGATGCAGCCGATACAATGGATTATGGACAGAATATTGAGATTTATTTTTTAGATACCGAGGAAGCTTCACGTTTAAAGCAGCCTCCTGTCAGCCATCAGGAAACCGAAATCTCCAGCAATACGCGCTCAACACTGAATCCTTATTATACATTTAATACGTTTGTTGTCGGAAGCTCCAATGAATTTGCGCATGCAGCGGCCAGAGCTGTCGCAGATAACCCCGGCTACACCTATAATCCACTTTTTATTTACGGAAGAACAGGTCTGGGAAAAACGCATCTGATGCAGGCGATTGCGAATCAAATTTCGGAGAAAAATAGCTCTTCTACCGTGATGTTTGTAAAAAGCGAACCTTTTTTAAACGATCTTATAAACGCGATCCGGACATCCAAAACAGAAGAATTTCGCAAAAGATACCGCAAAGCAGATGTGTTGCTGATCGATGATATTCAATTTATCGCTGGCAAGGAAAGCACACAGGAAGAGTTTTTCCATACGTTCAACGATCTGCATGAAAACAACAAACAGATCATACTGTCTTCGGACAAGCCCCCTAAAGAGATCGCAAGACTCGAAGAGAGGCTTCAATCGCGTTTTGAAGGCGGTCTGATTGCCGATATCCAGCCACCGAATTATGAAACCAAGCTTGCCATTCTCACAAAGAAGGCCAAAGACATCACATCCAAGGGTTCTTTGAAATGCGAAGTCAGCCATGAAATACTGGATTTAATCGCCACCAAAGTCTCATCCAATATACGCTCTCTAGAGGGCGCATTAAAGAAAATTATTGCGTATACTGTCCTTAACGGCCGCTCGCCAAACGTCGTGGAGGCTGAAATCGCAATTCGCGATTTTCTAAACACAAACACCAAGAAAATTTCCTCAAAGCATATATTGCAAACAGTATGTGAATATTATGAGTTATCCGAGGAAGAGATCACTAGCAACAAGAAAAATCAAAGCGTGGCTTATCCGAGACAAATGGCTATGTATCTGACCCGTAAGCTGATGGACTTGTCTTATAAAGCTATCGCAGAGATTTACGGCAAAAACGACCATACAACGGTCAAGCATGCCTATGAGAAAATCGATAAAGAGGTACAGTCTAATATTGAAACAAAAACGCTTGTGGATGATTTCATCACAAAGCTGAAAGAATAGTGGATAGATTGTTGATAGCGTGTTGAATCCGCAAAAGCTTATCTTTTTTTTATCCTTGTCATTTTGACATCACATGCACCGCATATGCAAACTCTGCAGCGGGGTTTATAAAGGCAATTTTGCGATGATAACGGGTAAAAACATGATATCCACATTATCAACACCACCTACTGCTACTAATACTATTTAATTAAGTAATGATACCGTGTAGGTATAAATACGATTTTAAGGAGCCCTGTATGAGGATAGTTTGTAACAAAAGCGAGTTGCAAAAGAATGTGAATATAGCTGCAAAAGCTGTCGCTTTAAAATCTCCTGTTTATCTTCTTGAAGGAATCAGAATCAACGCGAAAGATAATAAAATAATATTGTACGGAAGTGACGGCACACTGTCCATTAAATGTACCAATGAAGCCAATGTGATTGAAGAAGGTGATTTGGTTCTTCCTGCAAGGCTGTTTTGTGAGCTTCTGGCAAAGTTTGAAGAATGCGATTTGAGCATTTACACAGAAGGCAGCAATGTCGTGCTTGAGTGCGGCCACTCCAAAACAACGCTTTGTTATATGAGTGCCGAGCAATACCCTGCATTTCCGCAATTTGACGCTGTAGACGGCATCACGATCTATTCTAAGCAGTTGGTTAGCATGATTGATCAAACTGTGTTTGCCACGTCTGCCAGCGAGGAAAAACCGATTTTAACAGGCCTGTTAATGGAACTTGGCAGCAGCAGCTTTCGAATGGTTGCTCTAGACGGCTACAGGCTCGCTATACGCAAAGAAAGTTTGATGTCTGAGCATGAAGATAAAGAGGTGGTTGTTCCCTCTAAATCAATGCGCGAGGTGGCGCGGATTATACCTGAAGACGAGACAACGATTAAAGTGTTTACAAAGGAAAATATGGTCGGTATCGTCTGTGATAATATTGAGATCGTCACGCGTGTGCTGCAGGGCGATTATGTGAAGTATAAAAATATACTGCCCACTGACTTTATGACACGCGTGATTGTCAGCAGACAGAATTTATATGGCAGCCTGGAGCGCGCAAGCATTATGGCGCGGCAGTCTAAAACCAACCTTGTTAATCTTGAAATAGACGGCAGCAATCTGACGATCACGTCCGATTCTGAGGTCGGAAAAGCGAGAGAAGAGGTAGATATCAAACTGACGGGCAAAAACTTAAGCATTGCTTTTAATGCGCGGTATCTGCTGGATGTGCTCAAAGAAGTGGTGGATGAAGAGATTGTGATGGACTTTAACACAAATATTAGCCCTTGTGTGATACATCCGATGTCGGGAGAAAGTTATCTTTATCTCGTGCTGCCTGTAAAGACGAGCAACAGTTAACGGATACGATTCTTCAAAAACGTTTTTTTAAGCCAGTTATGTGAACGCTCCTCGATAAGAGGAGCGTATTTTGTTGCCAGAACAAGAAGTGCGATGGCAATGGCAGCCATAATAAACCATGCCCACATGGGAACGGATATGAAACCGGATCCCACAAGTGCGGAAAAGAGCAGGCCCCATGGTCTTGTCAATATCACAATGAGGGTAAAAGAAGGCAGATTTAGCGCACTAAGCCCCGCGATTAAGCATAAAATATCATCAGGAAAAAAAGGAAAAACAAACATCAGTATCAAAAGTATGCGCTGACGCGATGAGACGGTTTCCATATACTTTTCAACGACTTCTTTGCCCGCAATGCGCTCCACAAGCGGACGGCCAAATTTTTTTCCAAGTAAAAACGCGCCCACAGAGCCAAGAAAAACAGCGGTAAAGGATAATAGAAAACCATAGAAAAAACCGAAAAGAATACCGCCCACCAATGTGGTTACGCTGCCTGGAATCGGTGATAAAATAACCTGTAAAAACTGCAACGCAAAAAAGGCAAGCGGTGCCCAAGCACCAAAAGATGCCACATATTCTTGTAAACTCTCTTTGTCCTCAAATAGCGTAAACCAGCCGTTATTTTTGCCAATATAATAAAGAATGGCCACAGCGGCGAGTATGGCACAGAGTACGATGATCCATACAATCTGCTTTTTCGTCATTTTCATGCAGACAGTATACCATAATTAATAAAAAGTGCCATTAAATTATTTGCAACAAAAACAAATTCCATCCCTAAAGATGGAATCCATGATATGATTATTAAATATTTTTCCTATGCATGTGCCGGAAGCAGATATGAAGCGTTATCCTTTATGTAGTTCATTACCGTTTCATATATGAGTTTATGCCCCGCTTCGTTTGGATGAATCCCGTCTGAGCAGATATAATCATAAAATTCTTTGCATTTAAGGAAAGCACGCCGCACATCAATACAACTAATATTTCTCATTCTCGCAATGTATTGAAGACAGTTGGAGTAGCGCTCCTGCCACCAGTATATGCGCCAGACATCTTTGAGCCATTTCAGTATTCTTAATCCTTTTTCCTTGTCTGAATGGGTAAACCAATTAAAATAGCTGTCAGCATAAAGCGGGGGGAGCGTGGTAAGTATCACCTTTTTTCCGCTCTGCTGCACATAATCAATCATTTCATTGATGCTGTTTTCAAATTTATCAAGCGGTGTTTTGGGAATATGATCTTTCATAGGATCATCTGCAATATTATCCCATAGAAAATCACAATCATTGCCTCCAAATTCAATCACGACGATGTCAGGATCGTATTTTTTCATTTTGGATTCCAACACCTTTTGTCCCTGTGATACAGTGGAACCAAAGCGTGATGCATTGATCATCTGTGCATTGACTGATCCTGAGAGCAGATTGAAAAAACAATCTTTCAAAAGCGTATATTTTTTCTTCTCTTCATCTAGCACCACGCCTTTAGAAAGAGAATCTCCCACAACAAGTATTTTTTTATCCATATGTCTTTCCTTCCTTTGTTGCTTGATACTATATGTATTTTGCGATATGCTCGCAAATTTCATGCTCATATATCTTAGGGACACCCATGGATCTTCTTAATATAAAAGCGTCTAGCGCCATAAAAAATGCGTCTGTTATTTTGCTCGCATCTTTAAGACCTGTTTTTACAAGACCCGCTGTGACCATGGTATGCCATTTTGATGCTTCCTCTTTAATCATCTTATCTATCGCTTCATGACCCATTATCGCATCATAGATCAGACAGATGTGAAGGCGGCATTTATCGACGGTGTCAAATATTGAAGATACGAGACTAAAAAGCGCATCTTTAAGTGGCATTCCCGGACTTGTTGCTTCAATCCAATCGAGAATGCTGTTTGTCACATCGGAGAGATGATGATCTGTGGCTTCATAAACCAAATGTTCTTTTGACGGAAAATAATATGAAACCGTCCCTTTGGAAAGCTTAACAGCTTTTGCGATGTCGGAAATGCTTGTGGCACTGATGCCCTTGCTGCAAAACATCTCAGAAGTCGTTGTTAAAATCATCTCTCTATTGCTTTCAAACTGCGTCGACAATTTTTTAGACATAAGCCTTCTCAATTACATTTATTCTGTCGGACATCCGTCCGATAAAAATAGTAACACAAAATGCTTTGAATTTCAATATTGCCAGTGTGAACTTTTTGTAATCAAATTTTGTATCAGTTCTTTGTTAATTTCCAAAGGGTGCTCTTTCCATTCATGATGTTTTGCATTATAATAAAATTTAACGATACAGGGGGGTTACCATATGTCTAAAATTATCGCCATTGCCAACCAAAAAGGCGGCGTTGGCAAGACAACGACAGCTGTCAATTTAAGTGCCTGTCTTGCGGAAAAAGGAAAGAGAGTATTGCTTATCGACATAGATCCGCAGGGAAATTCCACAAGCGGATTGGGAATTGAAAAGGACAAGCTAGACACGTCGTCCTACGATATACTCATAAATGATATTGATGCGCAAAAGACCATAGTGGGCACGATGATTGATACACTCGATGTGATTCCTGCCAATATTGATCTTGTGGGAGCCGAAGTGGAATTGGTGTCTCGTATGGCACGCGAACAGATTTTGAAAAGAGCACTAAAGAATCTCCGTAATCAATACGATTATATATTTATGGACTGTCCGCCGTCTCTCGGACTCATTACTATCAATGCGCTCACAGCTGCTGATAAAATTCTCGTTCCCATTCAGTGCGAGTATTATGCGCTTGAAGGATTATCTCAGCTTATTAATACCATTAAGCTGGTGAAAGCAAATTTAAATCCCGGTATAGAGGTCGAAGGCGTTGTACTGACCATGTTTGACGGAAGAACGAATTTATCCATACAGGTTGTGGAGGAAGTCAAAAAATACTTTAAAAACAAAGTTTATAGTACCGTTATACCCCGAAACGTCAGGCTCGGCGAAGCACCGAGCTTTGGACTACCGGTTATTCGTTATGATGCCACTTGCCTGGGTTCACAGTGCTATACCGAACTTGCAAATGAAATGATCGAAAACGGAGGCGCTGAATAATGAAACAGCAGCAGCGATTGGGAAAAGGTTTGGGTGCGCTGATTGGTGATATACCGGAAAAAAACGAAGAAAAAAGCAATGGAATAAAGATGATCAATGTTAACGATATTGATCCGAATGCTGGGCAGCCGAGAAAGCATTTTGACAGCGAAAAGCTGGAGGAACTCGCACAGTCCATCAGCACATATGGCATTGTTCAGCCTATTATTGTGCAGAACAGCGGAACACGTTATATCATTATTGCCGGTGAGCGGCGATACCGTGCGGCTCGGCTTGCGGGATTAAAAGAAGTCCCCGTTATTATCAAAGAGTATTCAGAAGCTGAGCTCATGGAGGTATCTCTGGTTGAAAATCTTCAGCGTGAGGATTTGAACCCTATTGAAGAAGCACAGGCCATGCGGATGCTTATGGATGAACACAATCTGACACAGGATGAGTTATCATCGAGGCTGGGAAAGTCGAGAAGCGCAGTGGCCAACACACTGCGGCTGCTCTCATTGCCCGAAGCTGTGAGAACCTTGGTGATTGAAGGTGAATTATCATCCGGACATGCGCGCTGTCTTGTGGCGCTCGATCGGGATGAGGATAAACAAAGACTTGCCTTAAAAATTGTATCTCAGGGGCTGTCGGTTCGGGCCACGGAAGAGCTTGTAAAAGCATTGAACAAGCAGATGCCGAAGGAAAGAAAAAAGGAAAAAGCGAAACCGGAAATAAAAGAAGCTGAAAAAACTCTCACTGCGGCTCTCGGTACACGCGTTCAAATATCAGGCGATATGAAGCGGGGCAAGATAATACTGCAATATTATAATCAAGAACAGCTTAACACTCTTTATGATTTCTTGATGACAAACAAATAATCAGACACAACGCAAAGCCCTCTTTGAAGGGCTTTTTTGATGCTTGGATAACTCTTTTAGGATATACTTGTTTCACGTGAAACAAAGCAGGGGATATAAATATATATAAAAATAATGTTTCACGTGAAACATTTTAATCAGTCAGATCAATATATAAAGTTGCTCAGGAAATGTTTCACGTGAAACAAAAAAAGCGCCATTAGATGACGCCGCGAATCAGATGCAATAAGAAGTTATTATCCGAGAAGAATACAGCCATATTTGAACTTTGGAAATAGTCTGATATCTGGTCGACGGGAAGTACCAGAAAAATAATAGGAACGGCCAGCATTAATAGAAAGCAAAACAGAAAGCCTCTGATCGCACCAAACAAAGCACCTGCCGTCCGGTCATACTGACGCAGCTCGGGAAACTCCACCGTATAGTCTATCGCTCCCAGCACGAACGCGAATATCACTCGAGCAATAAGAAAAACAGCGATAAACGAAATAATATTGAGGGCTGCCGAGACAATCGTCATGTTATAGTATTCACCAATCGTTGAAAGACCGCTTGATGCGAAAGCTTTTGCTTCAACATTCTGCCGAATCAGTGAAGTAAAAGGCTCAGATATATCAGAGTTTGCAATGATATCGTTAAGCTGTGCTGTTGAAAGGTTGTTCACGAGCAGCTGTGAGCTTTCAAAAGCCGTTATCTTTTCCGCACCTTCGGTGTAATATGTCAGATATGAAAATAAGGATTCATTCGCCTTAACGGCGGCTGATACCACAGGGTAGAAAAGATATGATGTGATTATAGATAAAAAGAAGGCACCAAGATTCATGGCAGACCTTAAAAAACCACGATGTATGCCTTCCAATACCATTATCAGAATGATTAATATCAAAACCAAGTTAACCCAGTTCATTGTTACCTCCACGAGCGGTTTTAAGGCAGCGGCATTAATGATATTGTTTCGCCGTGCTTTATTAAAACATGATTGTCAACCGCTCTTTCTACGCTGTCAATTTCATATGGCAGATCGTATGTTTTCAGGTATTTTCCTTCACCAGTATATACGAAAAGCTTATCGTTTGCAAAGCAATATATCTTCTCTCCTTGGTGCAATATTCTAAATACACCGGGGGGGAGATTGATTTTGATTTCACTGCCCGACGTACGGATAACGCGGGCAATATCATATGTACCGGTGCTGCTGGACGGCACATAGATAAATTTCGGATCATCATTTTGATACACGTCTTCCAGCATCCATCCGTATGTCATAATCTCTTTAATATCTGAGTTAAGTGACCCGTAGATTGTAAGATATGTTGATCCAATTGCGTATATCTGATCATCAATCCAATAGACGGCGCTGACCAGCTGATCTTTTAGCTCTTTAATCATCGTCATGGCCTGTGTATCGGGCTTATATGTGGAGATGCGAGAAATGGGAACACTGCCGGATACGTCGAGCTCCAGTACATAAAGTGCGTCGCTCATCTCATCAAAACCGTAATCCAGAACAAAGCGGTCTGTGACATCCAGTAAAAAAAGCTGCTCTCCGGACAGATTAAAAACGATGATATAGGATGGCGTTTTACCGTCTAAATGCTGCTGAATATAAACAGCAGCCATATCCTCTCCGACACGCGCAGATTCGATTTCTCCATCCAGCTGCGTGGAAAACTGATGCTGTCCCTGCGTATTGATTACCTGAATGACACCCTGGCCCGTAGCAGCGATAATTTCATCGTTTGCGGTAAAATTAAGACCGCCGGAAAAAAGACGCAGCTTCCAAACGGTGCTGAGTGACGGAGAGATACATGTTAATAGCTCCTGATCAGCATAAACAATGTTTTGTCCGACAGTATAGTAGCTTGAAGCAGGTCCAAAAGGCATGTCTGCGATGGTATCTTCTATGTCTTTTTCCGCCGTCAATATGACGATAAGGCCGGTAATCAGCACGATGGTGACAATAATCACGGCACCTAAGAATATGACTGTTTTACGCGGCAGCCGCTTCTTTTTTGTCTTTTGATTTACGTACACAAAGGCACCTCACTTGCACGATGATAACGCCATTATAACATATACAAGGCAAAAGAAAAACGACCTCGATTGGGGCCGTTCGGGCTTGTCGCAATTTAAATCGGACTTTTTAATTATCGGGAGAGAACACGTGAAGTACAGCTGGCTTTATGCGCAGATGTGATGGTGTCTGATCGTAAACCTCACCGTCTAAATCGAAGCTTAAAGGCGTCTCACTGCTGATGTGAATATCGCTGCACGTCAGCTGCTCCGCCACAGAGATTTTTTCTATCTGACCCTTTTTTAGCTTGGGAAGCTCAACAAGTATGCGCCAGTTGGGCACATGGTTTATTATCAGCACATTAAAAAGCCCGTCGTTAACGCTGGAATGGGGGGCCACTTTAAGCCCGCCGCCAAAGCTTTTGCCGTTGGCAACAGCGATCAGCAAAACTTTTCGAATCATTGTTTCACCGTTGACAGTGATTTTGATATTAACACCTTTGTGTTTGAATAGCGACATCACAATGCCGATAAAATAAGCGAGCCCGCCTGTGACAAGACGGCGCACCTTCTCCATGTTACGAATCACCTCAACATCAAAACCTGTGCCTGCCACATTAAGAAAAGGCCTGTCCTCACCCAGAAAACCAATATCGACCGTTTTGCTGTGACCGTCAAGTATGGTTTCCAGCGCTTCTATGGGATCTTTTGATACATGCACCGCTTGACGAAAATCGTTGCCTGTGCCTGCCGGTATAATACCAAGGGTTTCTTCTGTGCCGTGCAGTTCACCGGCGACTTCAAGCAGTGTACCGTCTCCGCCCACAGATATAATCCCTTTATAGCCTTTTCCGACAGCCTCACGAGCGAGCTTAACAGCATGCCGGGCATATTGAGTTTCAGCCACTTTATATGCCACTTTTTTTGATTCAAGATGCTGCTGTATAGCCTGCATGACTTTTACAGAACGGCCTGCGCCTGCAGTTGGATTGAAAATGATGTAATACATGTGCGCTCCAAAAGTTTGATAAACACATTCTACTAAAACCGACAAGGTTTGTACAGAAAAAACATATTGGTGACTTTGATACTGAGCGTAAGTTCATTTATCATTATAATAGAAATAATTATATGTATTGATGTGCTTATGGGCATACTCGATAAGAAGGAGGACTTACAATGTCTTTGGCTGGCATTGGCGGCGCATTTTTGGTAGGCCTTACGGCATTTTTTTCACCGTGTATTTTGCCCGTGCTTCCGGTTTTTATTTCCACATTAATCGGCAGCATCGGAGAGCAGCAAAAATCGATTCGTATCGGACGGCTGAAAATATATACGCAGCCGATATGGCGTGTCACCGCCTTTGCGTTAGGCGTCGCCGTCACGTTTTCCATATTGGGGCTTGCGTTTGGCGCACTGGGACAGCTTATCAATTCTGTTTGGTTCATGCTTGTCTGTTCGATCATTGTGATTCTTTTCGGCATTTATCAGACGGGCATTGTGACAATTCCGTTTTTAATGCGCGAAAAGCGGTTTGAACTCAAACAAAGAAGCGGCATTTTAGGCGCATTTTTGTTGGGATTTACCTATAGCTTCGGCTGGACGCCGTGTGTGGGGCTGTCTCTTGGCAGTGTGCTGCTTTATGTGACGCCTCAGGGCATCGTCGTTGCGGCGCTGACATTGCTCGTTTATTCGCTTGGATTTGTGATTCCATTCTTTGTGGTGGCCGTGTTTTCCGATGTATTGCTTAAAAGAATAAAAGGATTGTATAAGCATATGAAACTGATCAAGATAATCGGCGGCTTGATCATTGTGGCGATGGGTTTATATCTGCTCATCGATACGCTGACTTAAAAGGGGGGAAATGATATGAAACAAATAATAATAATCATGTTAACAGCGCTGCTTACGCTATCTGTTGCGGCTTGCGGCGCCAATACAGATTCGAGACGTCCTGATAAAACGAATTCCGGGCAGCCTGAGGCGCCCGCGACAGCTGAACCTGAGGCAACACCCGAGGAGACGGAAACCACGGACAGCGAAGAGATTGTGTATGAATTTGAATTCACCGATATTGACGGCAACGTACATAAGCTTTCTGACTACCGAGGTAAACCGGTATACCTGCGCGTCTGGGCATCGTGGTGCAGCGTATGCGTTTCGTCACTTGAGGAATTTGATAAGTTCGCCGGTGAGACGGAGGACTTCGTGATTTTAAGCGTGGTAATGCCGTCACAGGGCGGTGAACTCAGCGCCGAAGAATTCACAGAATGGTATAAAGAGTTCGGATACGATAATATTGTGGTAATGTTCGACAATGACGCAAAGATCGTTCGGGATTTCGGCATCAACGCGTTCCCGAGTCAAATTATGTTTGACGCCGAAGGTCATATCGTCTATGGTGTGGTCGGGCTGATGTCCAAAGAATTGATTACGGACACAATGCAAAAGATCGCGGATGAAGACGCGTGACGTTGAGATAGCGCCGGCCGGATGTTATAATGGTTTAAAACCGTAAAAGGTAGGCGGCCATGATCAAACGTTTCTTCATCTTGGGGTTAATATGTGTCTTTTTGGTGCTGAGCGCTTGTTCAGGTGCAGTGTCTGTCCCGACAGAGACTCCCGCGCAGACGATGACGCCGGAGCCAACGGCTTCACCCGCTGTTCAGCCCACGCCCATACCCACCACGACGCCCGAAGAAACGGCGGCTCCCGTTAAAGGGACGATCACGGTGCGCGGCGGCGATACGTTGGAGCGCGATATTATTCCGCAGATTTGTGAGGTGTTTTCACTGTCAGAGGAACAGGTAAAGGATGAACTGACAAAAGCGCAAAGCCACTTGATAAACGATGAACTCACGAATTTTCGGCGTATGGAAGGCATTATTGTGCCCGGGGGCTATGAAGTGACAATCCAAAGCCTTGAGGAATATGTAAATATATGGATTAATGAGGCCGAGGAACGTTACGATAATCTTCTGGCGATGAATGACGAATATAACGACCTTGAGCCTTGGGAGCAGCTCACGCTTGCGTCCATCGTGGACTGGGAATGCATCGCAGATGAGTTTCAGGCAGAGACAGCGGCTGTATTCTTAAACCGTCTTGATGACAATGCCAAACTGCAAAGCTGTGTAACGGTGGAGTATGCGCTGGGCTACCAGCGTCCATATCTTACGCTGGATGACATTGAAATAGACAGTGCGTATAATACGTTCAGAACGCGCGGGCTTCCGCCAGGGCCGATATGTGCGGTGGATGAAAAAAGCCTGTCCGCGGCCGTCGGTCTTTCAGTTGACGACAGCTTGTACTTTTTCTTTTTCGATTATTCGCTCGGGACGATGATGTTTTTTTCTGACTACGGCGCGTTCAAGCAACAGGCGAAGATTTCCAAGCAGATGTTTACAGAGACGTTTGATTTGGGAAAGTATGATAAAATTGATAAACGCAGCGTCTTTGGTCAATAAAAATTAACAGTTCATTCTTATATTGTATATCGATTTAAGTTGACTGTGACGCTATTTTTTGATAAGATAACGTAGGACTTAAGCGGGGATGCGATAGACCCCGCTTTTATCATCTTATTGAGTCAGGAGTAAGCAAATGCCGGGCATTTCAGTATTTGGTGCACAATGGGGAGACGAGGGCAAGGGACGTTTTGTTGATTACCTTGCAAACGACGCCGAGGTCGTCGTCCGTTATCAGGGCGGCAACAACGCCGGCCACACGATTATCGTGGATAACGTAAAATACACGCTTCATCTGATTCCTGCGGGATCTCTCTATGACGGCAAGCTCTGCGTCATTGGAAACGGCGTGGTGGTTGATCCCGGCGCGCTGATTGAAGAAATGGAGATGCTCAAAAAGCAGGGGCTGTCTCTTGACAACTTAAAAGTGTCCGACAGGGCGCATATGGTGATGCCTTATCATAAGCTGCTGGACGGCTTGGCTGAAGACGGCGCGGGTGACGCGCAGATAGGCACCACCAAGCGCGGCATTGGCCCGTGTTATACGGATAAAGCATCGCGAGTTGGACTGCGTATGTGCGATTTAATGTCCGAGAGCTTTCCGGAAAAGCTGCGCACTGTGTTGGATCAGAAAAATGAGATTATAACGAAAATATACGGTCAGAGCGCGCTCGATTATGACGCGATGCTCAATGACTTCCTTGGCTACAAGGAAATCCTGGCCCCGTATATATGCGATACGGTTAGTCTCTGCCACAGCCTTCATGCGAGAAACAGCAAAATGCTGTTTGAAGGTGCGCAGGGCATGCTGCTGGATATCGACTTTGGCACATATCCCTTTGTAACCTCATCGCACCCGATTTCGGGCGGCGTGAGCGTGGGTACAGGGTTGCCGCCTGCGGCGGTCACCGAAGTGGTCGGCGTGGTTAAGTCTTACACCACACGTGTGGGCAAGGGGCCGTTTGTGACCGAACTTTTAGATGAGACGGGTGAAAAGATACGCGAGAAGGGCCATGAATACGGCGCGACGACGGGACGTCCGCGGCGCTGCGGCTGGCTTGATCTCGTGATCGTGGGCTTTTCGGTGCGCGTGAGCGGCATTACGTCGATCGCGCTTTCCAGAATGGATACGCTCGGCGGCTTTGATAAGGTCAAGGTCTGCACCGCGTATGAGATTGACGGCCAGATCACCAAGGATTATCCCGCGTCTCTTGAGGATATCGCCAAAGCCAAGCCCATATACAGAGAGTTTGAGGGATGGAGCAGCGATATATCGCATATCAGAAGCTATGACGAGCTGCCTGCGGCAGCCAGAGAATATATTGAATTCATCGAAAGCGAGACGGGCGCCCCTGTCGGTATGATCGGCGTGGGTCCGGAGCGCAGTGAATGTATCGTCCGGCATAAATATTTTGTATAAAGTGCCGGAATCACAACATAATAGATAAAAAGTTTGCCGTGCCAGACGGGGAGCCAGCGGTGCCCTGAACCTGCAATCCGCTATAGCAGGGTTGGATTCCCGGTTTGAGGCACGATATTGTAAGGTATGGAGTCGGTAAGGGGCGTTGAGGAGTGGGCCCCGTGCAACGGACACCCGTGAACCCTGTCAGGCCCTGACGGGAGCAGCAGTAAGCGGATCTGTGCGTGTGCCTCGGATCAGTCTGCTCTGAGCAACCTGCCGGAATACCTCTTGTAATGTCGTGACGATCTCCGGGTGCACGGCTTTTAATTTACCTTTTTTTATCCTCATCAGCACTTAAAAATGTGGACAAACCGTGACGAATTTGTATCATTTTTTATATGGCAGGAAAAAAACCAAAACACGCAGAATACTATCTTATAAAGCTGTTGTTTATGAAACCAAAAATGGAGGTACAATAATACTAAGTTATCCTAATGGTATTGGGATATAAAAATACATAGAGAGGGGGGCAGAATTATGCGCGTCACTATTGCGGGAAAAGGCATGGAGGTATCCGACTATTTAAAGGATCTCGTCACAAAAAAGGTCTCCAAACTGAAACGGTATTTTGACGAGGATACCGAGGCGCACATAACCATGTCGATTCAACGATCGAGACACATTGTGGAGGTGACCATCCCCTTCGATGGGATTGTCCTTCGTGGGGAGGAAGCCACGGGGGATATGTATGCGTCGGTAGACGGCGTAATCAAAAAGCTTGAGAAACAAATCCACAAACACCGTACAGCGCTCAAAAAACGGCTGCATCAGAACGCGTTTACCAAGGAGGATGACGCTTATGCCGAAGTGCTGGCAGATGAGAAACGGCCTGCCGTGGTGCGCACCAAGAGATTCGTCGTCAAGCCGATGGATATCGAGGAAGCCAAAATGCAGATGGAGCTTTTGGGACATCAGTTCTTCGTATTCAGGAACGCTGTGACGAACGAGATCAATGTGCTTTATCAGCGCCGTGACGGCGATTTGGGGCTCATCGAGCCGGACGGCATATGATGAAATACAAAAGGCGGGGAGACCCGCCTTTTTCTTGTGCTTATAAACTCAAGAATCAAAGAAAATACTTTACGCCTCTTTCGAATAGGCGCTGATCCTTTTCGCCGGGCACGTTTTTAAGCGTATGCGCCGTATAGCGCTCACTGTGAGCCATCTTGCCAAAAATACGCCCGTCAGGGGAGAGCAACCCTTCCAACGCGATCAGCGAACCGTTGGGATTGCCGTCACCCATTGTCGGTTTGCCCATATCGTCCACATACTGCGTGGCCACTTGACCCGCTTCAAAGAGCGCTTTGGCTTCATCAGGCTTTGCCGCGAACCGGCCCTCACCGTGAGACACCGTGACCGTATGGATATCCCCGGGCTTGCAGCCTATGAGCCACGGCGACGCGTTGGACGCAATACGCGTGCGCACCGCTGTTGACACATGGCGGCCAATGTTATTGAACGTGAGCGTCGGGCTATCGTCTTTCATGTCGCGAATTTCACCGTATGGTACGAGCCCTAGTTTGATAAGCGCCTGAAAGCCGTTGCAAATGCCTAAGATAAGGCCGTCGCGATCCAGAAGGTGCTGCACAGCGGCTTTAATACGCGGTTCGCGGAACAGCGCCGCGATAAATTTGCCCGAGCCGTCCGGTTCATCGCCGCCGGAGAAGCCGCCGGGGAACATGAGTATTTGGCTTTCTTCAATGCGCTTGGCAAGCTCGCCGATGCTGTATTCGATATCCGTGGCGGTGAGGTTGCGGATTACAAACGTACTGGCGATGCCCCCTGCGCGGTTAAACGCGTTGGCGGAGTCGTATTCGCAGTTGGTGCCCGGAAATGCGGGAATGATGACGCGCGGTTTTCCACGCTGCCCCGTGTATATGTGGATAGATTCAGCCGTAAACAGCTTGTCCGGTACATCGCCCTGCGCTTCGGCGCTGACAGGGAACACACCGCTTAGCGTCGCTTCATACTTCGTTTGCAGCTCATCCAGCGATACCGATTCACCCGCCACCGTCATGCTGCAGCCGCCGGTTTGGCCGATACATTCAAAACCAAGATCGTCGCCCTCGAGTATGATGTCGCCGTAAGCTTTTTTGGTGAGTTCATCAAGATCACAAAGGCTAAGCGACGCGCCTATACCGTTTCCGAACGCCATCTTGGCCACCGCCGCGAGAATGCCGCCGCGTTCCACAGCGCAGGCCGCATTGATTTTCTTATTGACAATGCCGTCAAGAACCTTGGCGTATACCTCTTTCACGCTTTCAAAATCAGGCATGCCGTTATCATCACGTTGAATGCGTGCGCGATAGATGCGGCTGCCTGCTTTTTTGAATTCGGGCGATATCACGTGTGTCGCTTCCTGTGTGCTTAGCGCAAAAGACACAAGTGTGGGCGGTACGTGGATATCTTCAAATGTGCCGGACATTGAATCTTTGCCGCCGATTGCGGGTGTGCCGAGGTTGCGCTGTGCCCACCATGCGCCGAGCAGCGCCGCGAGCGGTTTGCCCCAGCTCTCTTTTGTGCGCATACGCTCGAAATATTCCTGAAATGTGAGCCACGCGCGCGACGCGTCGCCGCCTGTGGCCGTGAGCTTAGCGAGAGAGAGCACCACCGAATAAACCGCCCCGAGCATCGGGTTCTTCTCCATCATATACGGATCAAATCCATATGAGAACAGCGTGGCGGTATCGCATTCGCCGTCTGACGCGACTTTAGCCGCCATGGCCTGCATGGGCGTGATCTGTTTTTTACCCCCCAGCGGCATCGAGACGGAAGATGCACCGATGGTGGAATCGAACATCTCTATCAGTCCCTTTTTGGAGCAGATGTTTAAGTCGTCCATCATTGCGCTGAGACGCTCAAAGAGTGATCCTGTAAACGGTTCGTCAAAGATACCGACTGATTCGAGACTCGACACGTGTGCGCTCGCCGTGGCTGTCGCACCGTTGGTGTTTAGGAACGCGCGCGATATGGACACGATAGGTTTGCCGCGCCAGAAAAGCTCCATGCGTCCTGCGTCGGTCACCTCGGCCACCTTGGTGGCATGCAGGTTTTCCTGTGCCGCAAGAGCGAGTACCGCGTCTAAATCCTTGGGGTCGATCACGACAGCCATACGTTCCTGACTTTCGGATATGGCCAGCTCTGTGCCGGAGAGCCCTTCATATTTTTTGCGCACGAGGTCAAGATTCACATTAACGCCGTCGGAAAGCTCACCGATGGCGACGCACACACCGCCCGCGCCGAAGTCGTTGCAGCGCTTGATGCGGCGGGAAAAATCGTTGTTTCTGAAAAGCCGCTGAAGCTTGCGTTCCGTTAAGGGATTGCCCTTTTGCACTTCCGCGCCGCAGACATCGATAGACTGCTTGTCGTGCGCTTTGGATGAGCCTGTTGCGCCGCCGCAGCCGTCGCGACCTGTGGCACCGCCGAGCAGCAAGATGTAGTCGCCCGGTTTCGGTGTGTGCCGAATCACATTTTCAGCAGGCGCTGCGCCCACCACTGCGCCGATCTCCATGCGTTTGGCTTTGTAGCCGTTGTGATAAATTTCGTCCACCAGCCCGGTTGCGAGACCGATCTGATTGCCGTATGAGGAATACCCTTCGGCTGCACCGCGACTGATCTTTCTCTGCGGCAGTTTGCCGGGCAAGGTGTCTGCGATACGCTCGCGCGGGTCGCCGCTGCCAGTCACGCGCATGGCTTGGTACACATAGGAACGCCCCGACAACGGGTCGCGGATGGCACCGCCCAGGCAAGTGGCCGCGCCGCCGAACGGCTCGATCTCCGTGGGATGGTTATGTGTTTCGTTTTTGAACATGATAAGGTAATCACGCGGTTTCCCGTCTACCATGACCTTCTGACGGATGGAGCACGCGTTGATCTCGTCGGATTCATCGAAATCGGTCATTAGTCCTTGCTTTTTGGCTTCCTTGGCGTAAAGCGTGGCGAGATCCATCAGGCAGATATCCTTTTCGCGGTCACCGTAAACGTCTTTACGCGCTTTTAAATATTCTTCATATAACGCTTTGGCCTGACCGTCATCGAATGTGACGTTTTCGAGCTTTGTTAAGAACGTGGTGTGCCGGCAGTGATCCGACCAGTACGTGTCGATGACGCGTAATTCTGCAAGGGTGGGGTCGCGGTGTTCCTCGCCGCTGAAATAACGCTGGACGAATTTTAAATCCTCAAAGCTTATCGCAAGGGAATATTCGCTTTGCATACCGCGCAGCGCATCTTCCCCCAGCGTACAAAAACCGTGTAAAATCGGTACATCGGATGGCTCTGGCAGTGCTTCGGCCAGCGTCTCGGGCAGATCGAACGAGGCTTCCCGTGAATCAACGGGGTTGATCACGTACTTTTTGATATCCAGAACGTCGTTTTCTTCTAATCCTGAAAGCACATAAACAGCTGCGCAGCGAACCGCAGGGCGGCTGCACCGCACGGCAAGCTCACAGCACTGTGCAGCGCTGTCTGCGCGCTGGTCATACTGGCCCGGCAGATATTCTACCGCAAACACGTTATCACCCGCATTGCGTTCAAAATCGTTATAATACACGGTATCAACGGGAGGCTCTGCAAATACCGTTCTCACAGAGGCATCAAAGCTTTTATCATCCATGCCTTCGATATCGTAACGAATCAATATACGTACAGCGGTTAAAGAGCGCTTGCCGAGCGTGCTTTTAAAATCGGCAAAGGCCTTTTGCGCCGCAATATTGAAACCATCTTTTTTCTCCACATATATCCGTCTGACCTGCGACATATTCCGTACATTCTCCTTTGTTGTTGGTAAAAACTTTGCGTCTAGACCCTATATATGAGCAGTATAAATGTTTTTTTGTTCGTGTGCAAGGAGAGGGTAAAAAGCACCAGAAAAAAGAGAGTATAAATGGGGACAGATTGTGAATTTGATTAAAACACTCTTTTAAAAAAAAGAAATTTCGACTATAATATATATATTATTGTAGAGTTTAAGCCCTGCCCAAAAACTGGACTTTTGGGAACCCTCGTTATCAAACGCTTGGAGGAATTATATATGCTTCATATCGGCAAAGACGCAATGGTACCACTAAAGGATATTATTCTGATACTTGATTATAAAGAGGCAATGACGAACGATGATACGCACAACTTTTTAAAAAAGCTCAAAGACAACGCCCATCAAATATTTTTAGAAGAGTATAATATCAAGTCCGTGGTCGTGGCACAGTTTCTTGAGAAGTACTTTATCTATTACTCGCCCATTTCCTCCGCCACGCTTTATAAACGGTCACGATTATAAATAATCATTTATATTTTTCTTATTTAAGGAGACAGTCATGTCAAACAATCAAAATGAACAGCACTATGACGCCTCGCAGATTCAGGTTCTGGAAGGCTTGGAACCCGTGCGCAAAAGACCCGGTATGTACATTGGTTCCACGGACGAACGCGGCCTGCACCACCTTGTCTACGAAGTGGTAGACAATTCGGTGGATGAAGCCATGGCCGGCTATTGTGACAAAATTGAAGTCACTATCAAAAGCGACGGCAGCGCGATGATTTCGGATAACGGCCGCGGCATCCCGGTGGATATTCACCCCAAGGTGGGCAAATCCACGCTGGAGGTAGCGCTGACGATGCTGCATGCGGGCGGCAAGTTCGGCGGGGAAGGGTACAAGGTGTCGGGCGGTCTGCACGGTGTGGGCGTATCCGTTGTGAACGCGCTTTCCAAAAAGCTGGTGGCTCAGGTGCGGCGGGACGGCAAAATTTACGAGATGTCTTTTCTGCGCGGTGAACCGCAGGGTGATATCAATGTGGTGGGTGAATCCGAGCAGACGGGTACCATGATACAATTCTGGCCGGATGAAGACATATTTGAAACGGTAGATTTTGCTTTCGACACGCTGCGTGCGCGCATGCGTGAGCTCGCGTTTTTGAACGGCGGCGTGCGCATCATCATGAGCGATGAAAGAAATGATCAGCATTACGACTACTGCTTTGAAGGCGGTATCATATCGTTTGTGAAATATCTCAACAAAAATAAGCCCACGCTGCATGAGGAGCCGATTTATTTCAGTTCCGAAAAGGATACGACGGTCGTAGAAATCGCGATGCAGTACAACGAGTCTTATAACGATAACCTTTTTACATATGCAAACAACATACCGACGCATGAAGGCGGCACCCACCTGATGGGCTTTAAATCCGGCCTCACGCGCGTGATGAACGACTATGCGCGCCGCTTCGGCATGATCAAGGAAAAAGACGAGAATCTCTCGGGCGAAGATATCCGTGAAGGCCTTACGGCGGTCATCAGCGTTAAAATTCGCGAGCCGCAGTTTGAAGGACAGACCAAAACAAAGCTCGGAAACAGCGAAGTGCGCCCGCTTGTGGACGGCGCGCTGGCCGACGGACTCAAAGCGTTCCTGGAGGAAAACCCAACCGTAGCCAAGGAGATACTCAACAAGTGTCTTGTTGCGCGGCATGCAAGAGAAGCGGCGAGAAAAGCGCGCGAGCTGACACGGCGCAAATCCGCGCTTGAGAGTGCGGCATTGCCCGGTAAGCTCGCTGACTGCAGCGAACGCGACGCGTCCAAGTGCGAGATATTCCTCGTCGAGGGAGACAGCGCGGGCGGCAGCGCCAAGCAGGGCAGAGACCGTCGTTTTCAGGCGATATTGCCGCTGCGCGGAAAGATTCTCAATGTGGAAAAAACGCGGCAGGACAAGGCGCTTGCCAATAACGAAATAAGAACAATGGCCACCGCGTTTGGTGCGGGCATCGGCGAGGAGTTTGACGTCAGCAAGCTGCGCTACAACCGGATTATCTGCATGACAGATGCCGACGTGGACGGCAGCCATATCCGCATTTTGCTATTGACGTTCTTCTACCGCTATATGCGTGAGCTTATCGAGGCCGGGCATGTGTATATCGCTCAGCCGCCGCTGTATAAAGTGGCCAAAAACAAAGTGGAGAAATATATCTACAGCGATGATGCGCTGGAAAGATATTTAAATGAGATTGGCCGTGAGGGCATTGGCATCCAGCGCTATAAAGGCCTTGGCGAAATGAACCCCGACCAGCTGTGGGAGACAACGATGGATCCCGAAAACCGCACGCTGCTTCAGGTGTCGATCGAAAACGCGATTGAAGCGGAAGAGATTTTCACCATACTCATGGGCGATGCGGTGGAGCCGCGGCGTGAATTTATTGAACAAAACGCCAAGCTCGTCATGAATCTTGACGTTTAAGGGGTGGACAAAATGGACGAGAAAAGAAAAGCGATACAACCGATTGATATAAAAAAAGAAATGAAGACGTCGTTCATATCGTATGCCATGGCGGTGATTATCAACCGTGCATTGCCCGATGTGCGCGACGGATTAAAGCCCGTTCACCGGCGCATTCTCTACTCAATGCACGAGCTGGGGAACACGCCGGACAAGCCGTTTCGCAAAAGTGCGCGTATCGTCGGCGACGTGCTGGGTAAATACCATCCGCACGGCGATTCGGCGGTTTATATGTCAATGGTGCGCATGGCGCAGGATTTTTCCACGCGTCATCTGCTGGTTTCGGGCCACGGTAACTTCGGCAGCGTAGACGGTGACTCGCCGGCTGCAATGCGTTATACCGAAGCGCGTCTGTCGCGTATCTCCATGGAGCTGCTGCGCGACCTTGAAAAAGACACGGTGGATTTTTACCCGAACTTTGACGAGACACTCATGCAGCCCACGGTGCTGCCCTCCAAATATCCCAACCTGCTCGTTAACGGCACGGGCGGTATCGCGGTGGGCATGGCCACCAACATTCCGCCGCATAACCTTGGTGAAGTCATTGACGCGACTGTGTGTCTGATCGATGACCCTGAAGCAGGTGTGGATACGCTGATGCAGCACATCAAGGGGCCGGATTTTCCGACAGGCGGCATTGTAATGGGAACGGCGGGCATTATGCAGGCCTATCACACGGGGCGGGGCAAAATCTGCGTGCGTGCGCGTGCCGAGATCGATGAATTCAAGGCGAACCGCCAGCGCATTATTGTCAATGAGATTCCGTACCAGGTCAATAAAGCGTCGCTCATTGCCCGTATTGCCGAGCTTGTTCAGGATAAACATATCGAAGGCATTTCGGATATTCGTGACGAAAGCGACAAACGCGGCATGCGCATTGTGATTGAGCTTAAACGTGACGTCAACGCAAATGTGATATTAAACCGTTTGTACAAACATACGCAGATGCAGGATACGTTCGGCGTGATCATGCTGGCGCTGGTTGACGGCGAGCCCAAAGTATTGAGCCTTAAAGAGCTGCTCCACCACTACCTTGAACACCAAAAAGATGTGATTGTGCGCCGCACAAGGTTTGAGCTGGAAAAAGCCGAAGCGCGTGCTCATATACTCGAAGGTCTTATTATTGCGCTTGACAATATCGATGAGGTTGTGGAGCTTATCAAAAAGTCTCCCGACGTGCCCACAGCAAGAGAAGGCCTCATGACACGCTTCGGGCTTTCCAACAAACAGGCACAGGCGATACTCGATATGCGTCTGCAGCGCCTTACCGGATTAGAGCGTGACAAAATTCAGGCCGAATATGATAAGCTGCTTGAGCGCATTGCTTATTTGAAGCAGATTCTTTCAACGCCGCAGATGGTGCTGGATATCATCAAAGAGGAAATGATCGAGATCAAGGAGAAATACGCGGATGAACGCCGTACCGAGATCACATTCAGCGCCGACGATATCGATTTGGATGAGCTGATACAGGAAGAAGAGATGGTGGTCACGCTGACGCACTTTGGATACGTCAAGCGTATTCGTTCCGATACGTACCGGACACAGAAGCGGGGCGGCAGGGGTGTCACAGGTCTGTCCACGCGCGAGGAAGATTTCGCAGAGCGTGTGATGGTGACGTCCACACACAGTCATTTGCTGTTCTTTACAAACTTGGGCAAGGTGTACCGCCGCAAGTGCTACGAGCTGCCTGAGACGGGACGCACGGCAAAAGGTATGGCGATTGTCAATCTGCTGTCACTGGATGCGGGAGAAAAAGTATCTGCTGTGTTCCCGATCACGGATTTTTCGGATGACACGATGCTTGTCATCGCCACCAAAAAAGGTTATATCAAAAAAACATCGGTGAGTGCGTTTAAAAATATACGCCAAAACGGCCTCATCGCGGTGGGTCTTAGAGAAGAAGACGAGCTGATCAGCGTGCGGGAAACGAGCGGCACAGACGAGCTGATTATCGGTACAGCACAGGGTATGTCGGTGATGTTTAAAGAGCAGGATGTGCGGGACATGGGCCGCACAGCCATGGGTGTGAAAGCCGTGGCGCTGCGCGAAGGAGACAGCGTGATTGGCATGAGCATTGCCCGTCCGGATTGTGATGTGCTCGTCATATCCGAGAACGGGTATGGCAAACGGACGCCTGTATCCGAGTATAAGGTGCAAAAACGCGCGGGCATCGGCATTAAAACGCTCAAGGTGACTGAAAAGACAGGCAACATGTGTGCCATCGGTATTGTGGACGGCAGTGAGGATATTATGCTGATCAACGATGCGGGCGTGATCATACGGACAATGGTCAGTGAGATATCTGTTTTCAGCCGCGACACGCAGGGCGTGAAGCTGATGAATGTGGGTGAAGACACACATGTGGTGTCGGCGGCGCTGGTTCCGCACGATGATGAGGACGAAGAGGAAGAAATAGAAGAAATTAAGCCTTGATATTGCCATAAATAGTGATGAATGGAATACAAATTTTTGTAGCGGCTATTGCATTTAAATACCATATGTTGTACAATTCGATTGATAACCACTGTACATACAGCGGTATGCACTTGCAGCCAAAACCGCGGAAATATGCGTATTCCTTCATCCGGTCAGCGCTCAGGTTGTTTCGCAGCGCGGCGTGTAGAGGGGGGCTTAAAACGATTCGAAGGAATATGCCAGAGATGCGGGAGAGGTCTTTCGCCTCTCCCGTATTTTAATGACGGCATTATGCGCGGATTAAGCAGGAGTAAACCGTTTTGAGGTACAGAAAAAGACGTTTGCTGTTTTTAAGGGAAAAGCATTTAAGGATCATTATAGGTGTCGCAATCGCATTGGCGGTCATTGCGATTCTTTACGTTATTTTATCAGCAACAGGACATGAAGCCAAAAAACAAAGCGCCGTGAATGAAATAAAAGACACGGGGCTTATTAATATTGGTCTTCGCGGAGATTTGGGCAAGCTCTGTACATACAATGAGGAGACAAATCAGTTTGAAGGCTATGAAAAGGACGTTGCTGATGAGATTGTCAGCCGTCTCTTTGGCGGAGATATTCTTGTCAATTTTGTGCCGGTCAATACAGAGACACGCACCGCATACCTAAGGCGGGGCGATATTGATATGGCGCTGGGTGCTGCAACAAATATGGGTGAAAGAAGGATTATATATTCCGCGTCATATTTTTCAGAAGGCTCTGCTTTTCTTGTGATCGAAGAAAACACGGCAAGCATGGATGATCTTTCAGGCGGCAGAATTGCGGTTGTCCATGGGACGATGCATGCGCAGGAAAGCGAAGACAATAACGATGATAAAAACGCCACGCTAATGTCTGAATACTTAAAAATTCTGGATATTGAAGCATATGTTAAGGAATATGCGTCATATCCCGAAGCCGTACAAGCATTGCGTGACGGTTTCGTGGATGCGGTATGCGCAAGCGAAACGGCGCTTACCAGATTTGGCATGACGGGCATGCTTCTGCTGCCCGAACGTTTTATGCCAAGCGATTATCGCGTCTGCTTCAGTCAATCAGCCGGCTTGTTTTCAGAAGCCGTCGACGAGGTCATCGCGGCCATGAAGCAAGACGGCACACTGGATACATTGATGCAAAAATGGGATTTGGTTAATTACGAGGTGCTTGAAGAACAATAATGAAAAAGTTTATACAGCGGAGGATTAAATGAACACGGGACTCGTGAGAGTAGCTGCGGCCGTCCCGGCGGTCGCGGTGGGGAACGTAAAAAAGAATAAAGCAAATATTGCGGCGATGATAGGTGAAGCGGAGGAAAAAGGCGCGTCTATCGTGGCTTTTCCGGAGCTTTGTATCACATCTTATACGCTCGGTGATCTTTTTCGTCAAAGAAGCCTTTTAGAGCAAAGCGAAAAACATTTAGCCGAGCTTCTTGAGGATACAAAAAACCTTAGCATATTGGCAATTGTGGGCATGCCGATATTGGTTAACGACAAGCTTTACAATACGGCCGTCATTTTTCAGGCGGGTAAGATATTGGGCGTGGTTCCCAAAGCCTATCTGCCCAACTATTCAGAGTATTATGAGCAGCGATGGTTCACATCCGGAATTGATGTTGAAGGAGAAACCATCCATCTGGCGGGGCAGAAGGTCGCGTTTGGGTCGGATCTGCTTTTCGATTGTGAGCTCATCCCGACGCTGGTGTTCGGTGTTGAGTTATGCGAAGACCTTTGGGTCCCGTTTCCGCCGCACGGTTATCAGGCGATGGCGGGTGCCACACTGTTTTTCAACATTTCCGCGAGCAATGAGCTTGCGGGAAAGAGCGAATACCGCGAAGAGATGATCAAGCATCAGTCAGGGCGTTTCGTAGGCGGATATGTGTATGTGTCCGCAGGGCCGGGTGAATCCACGACGGATACGGTTTTTGGCGGCCATGCCGTGATTGCCGAAAACGGTTATCTGATTGAGAGATCCAAGCGGTTTTCTTTCGATGCGCATATGACGATCACGGAAATTGATCTTCATCGGTTGTCTCATGACCGCATACTCAAGAACACGTTTATTTCCATGGACAATAACAGAACCTATCGCCGCATCCCTTTCTTTGCGCACGATGCCCAGCCCAAGTTCAGAAGAGTGGAAAAAATGCCTTTTGTGCCTGCTGATAAAACAGCCCGGGATGCACGCTGCAGCGAGGTTTTCAATATTCAGGTGACAGCTTTGGAGCGGCGCCTGCGCCATACCGGCTCCAAGCACATGATCATCGGCGTGTCGGGCGGGCTGGATTCGGCACTGGCGCTCATGGTCGCCAGCGAAGCCGCTGTGCGTGCGGGTTTAGGTAAGGATGCCGTGGTCGGTGTGGTGATGCCCGGCTTTGGAAGCACCGATGCGACACAGGATCTCGCGCGGCGGCTTGTGACTGCGACAGGCGCCACGCTTAAACAAATCAGTATCGTGGATGCGGCAAAATCGCATCTTGAGGATTTGGGACACGGGGGACAGACCGATGTGACGTACGAAAATGCACAGGCCAGAGAGCGGACGCAGGTGCTTATGGATCTTGCCAATCAATACGGCGGCATCGTGGTCGGCACAGGGGATTTATCTGAGCTGGCGCTTGGTTTTTGTACCTATGCCGGCGATCAAATATCGATGTACGGCGTGAATGCGGGCGTGGCCAAAACGCTGATTAAGGAAATTGTGCTGTACGCGGCAAGAGATGATGAAAAGCTTTATCCCATTGCGCAAGAGATTGTCTCCATTCCGCCTTCTCCCGAACTGCTGCCGCCGGGTGAGGGCAGCGAGCGCCAGGATACACAAAAGCAGATCGGGCCGTATGATTTAAATGACTTTTTCATGTATTATGTGCTGCGCTTTCAGATGACGCCCAAGAAAATTCTTCTGCTTGCCACGCACGCGTTTGATGAATATACACCTGAGCAAATCAAGGAACAACTAAAGAAATTCTACAAACGCTTTATTGCCTCACAGTTTAAACGCTCGTGTATGCCTGACGGCCCCAAAGTTGGCAGTGTATCGTTATCCCCGCGCGGCGACTGGCGCATGCCTTCTGATGCGGAAGCTGATATGTGGCTTTCTGAGCTTGACGAGTAGAAATAAAGATTTTCATGAAAGGAAGATAGCATGCATTTTGATCTGACAAAAAGAGACGGAAGACTGATATTAGAAAACCTACGCTGCGACTGCGCGTATGATCACAACATTCCCAATATGGATATCTATATCAAGTCCGGTCTGATTGACGATTGCGCAGACTGTATCAAAGAAAGCGGGCTTGGCACCAATGTGCTTATTATCGCTGACAATACGACTTATGCCGTGGCCGGAGAAAGGGTGGAGAAAAACCTACAAAAGGCCGGGTTTACCTGCAACGTGTGTATATTGCCGGGTGAGCATGTGGAGCCGACACCGGAAATGGCGGATTATATTACCGCGAACGTGGACAGCAGCACTGACTTTTTGCTGGCCGTGGGTTCAGGCGTGGTGACCGACCTCACAAGACGCAGTGCATTTTTAACTGATAAGCCATTCGCGGCGTTTGGAACAGCCGCGTCGATGGACGGCTATACATCCATCACATCATCGATGATGGTCAATAAAATGAAGGTTTCCATGTACGGAAACGCCGCAAAGCTTTTGATGTTCGACCCCGAGATTCTGGCCACCGCTCCGCTGCTGATGCAGGCATCAGGTGTGGGCGATATGCTTGCCAAATACGGTGTGTTGGTGGATTGGAAGCTGGGCAGCGCCGTCGCAGACGAAGTCTTTTGTCCGCTATGTGAAGAACTCATGCTGATGGGGCTTAAGACATGCTCGGCACACATCGACGACATCATCGCGCGTACGGAAGCGGGCATGGAGGCGCTTATCGAAGCGCTTATCTATGCGGGGCTGACAGTGTTAATTGTTAAAAACACACGGCCTGTGGCCTCAATTGAGCATAACATGGCGCACTTTTGGGATATGATGCATGTGGCCTGCGGCGGAAATCCGGTTCCGTCACACGGTATTTGCGTGGGAATCGGTTTTATTTATACGCTGCTGTATCACGAGATGCTTAAAATTGCAGATCTTTCAAAAATTGATAAGGACAGCATAAAAAATAAACGCATGTCAAAACAGCAGAAGAAGGACTATTTATTAGGTTGCTACCCGCCCGGCGTAGGAGAAGAGATCATACAAGCCAATGAAGACTGGTATATAGATTGGACGGAAAATGAAAAGCGCATTGATGCGCTGATTGATTACCATCGTCAGTATGTGAAGGATTCAGAGGTTCTGCCCGATTACCGTGAGATGATTACTTACTTTGAACGTTTCGGTGCGCCCACGAGCGCCACAAAAGCAGAGATATCACGTGACCGTCTCGCCAATGCGCTGCTTTGTACCAAGGATTTTCGTAAGCGCTATTCGATCGGGAAGGCGCTTAGCGAGCTTGGGATGCTTGAGGAATGCACGGAGAAAATCCTTCAGATGGAAAACGAACTATAAACTAAAGAAAACCCCGTCGAATTTCGGCGGGGTTTCGCTTATATGCTATATTCAGACTTCTGTGTAATAAATGTCAAGAAGTATTTCCAGTGTAGCGGCTTCGTCATGGAGCACGACGCTGGATTTATCCACTGTTTTGCTTTCACCCGGAACTGTCAGCTGCTCAATCGTATCAATATTCACACCCTTTAATATCTTAGCAAAATCGAGAGCCTGATCGATTGACAGATCAGTTTTTCCAAACTCTGAGAACTCGTCCCACAGTTTTGTCACAGCATCCACAGGACCCATGTCTTTGATCTTCTTTGCGAGCGCAATCATAAAGGTGCGCTGATGGCTGGTTCGCCCGAAGTCAGACCCGGCGGAATCGTGTCGATTACGCAGATATTCCTCTGCGTTAGCATATTTGAGCGTCACTGTCTCGCCTTCTCTGCCTACATTGGGAATATATTGATCCAGTGTGACCTCGACGCCATCGACAGCTTTCGCGATCTTGGTGATGCCGTCCATATCGATGCTGGCATAGAACGAAATCGGTATATCCAGCGAGAAATCAAGCGGCGTTTCCAGCTCGCATTTGCGCTCGAGGAAATTCTGTATACATGCTTTGGCATTTGACGCGCCATATCTCTTTGGCCCCCCGCCATATGCATATGCGGCATTGAGCTTTTGCTTAACAGTCTCTTCTATTGAGCCATCGTCGTAATCAATTTTATAGACATCCGTATAGGTGTCGCGCGGAATTGACAGCAATGTGGCCGTTTTGTTTGCTGTGTCTACCGCACAGACCATCATCATGTCGCTCCGGTATCCCAACTGCAGCTGTTCACGCTCATTGTCTGAGTCGATACCGAGAAACAAAAGATTCACGATGGCTTCGTTCTTTTTATAAGATTTACTGTTGTAGGTAATAACATCGTTTTGCTGCGTTTGAATCGGAGCGTCAATGATATTGTTATGATTATCGTCGCTGAAATTCGCCACAGGCTGGGAATCTTCAAATAATGAACTGTAATCGTCATTCGTGATTTTAAGACCCAGCAATATTGCCACCACCACAAATCCCGCAACGAGTGTTCCAAGAACACCGAGCAGAATTTTCAGCTTTTTGCTGTTGGCATTTCTACCTTTTTGAACGTTTCCATTTCTGCCGTTTTTTGCATTACCTTTGGCAGAGCTATACCCTTTTACTTGCAAGGCTTTCTCCTTATCGCGTGATTTCCCACCACCAAGCGATATTTTAGATGTTATTGTATCAATAGTTGTTGTAATAGTCGCCTTTTCGGTAGTCGTATACGGTACCGTTGGCGTAGTAGTCCATGTTATCGAGCGCAAGTCCTGTGCCGATTGCCACACAGGAAATGGCGTCTTCAGCGACATAACAGGGAATACCTGTTTTTTCACTGAGCAGCCTGTCAAGGCCATACAGCAAAGCGCCGCCGCCAGTCATGCAGATGCCGTTTTCGGCGATATCTGAGGATAGTTCCGGCGGAATGCGTTCCAGCACACCGTGTAATGTTTCCATCATCGTATTTAAGGGCTCTTCGAGGGCTTCAATTGTTTCGTTCGAGCTGATTGTCACAACCTTAGGCAGTCCGGAGATCAGATTGCGTCCCGCAACCTCCATGTAGATCTGCTCTTTTCGCGGAAAAGCCGAACCGATGTTGATTTTAATTTCTTCAGCAGTTCTTTCACCTATAAGCATGTTATGCTTCTTTTTCATGTAGCGTATAATGGCATCATCAAATTTATCGCCGGCAACCTTCACGGAATCGCTGAGTACGATGCCGCCGAGAGAAATAACGGCGATGTCTGTCGTGCCGCCGCCGATATCGATCACCATATTGCCAAAAGGCGCTGAAATATCAATGCCTGCGCCGATTGCGGCGGCCATGGGTTCTTCAATAAGCCCCGTATGCCGTGCGCCTGCTTCCTCTGTGGCTTCGATAACGCTGCGGCGCTCCACCTCTGTGACACCCGAAGGGACACAGACAACGACGCGCGGCTTAAAGAACAGTCTGCGGCCGATGACTTTGCGCAGGAAATATCGCAGCATTCTTTCGGTGTCATGAAAGTTAGAAATCACGCCGTTGCGCAGCGGTCGCACTGCAACGATATTGCCCGGCGTTCTGCCAAGCATGATGCGCGCCTCTTCACCGATAGCGATGATCTCGCCTGTGGCCCTGTTAACAGCCACCACAGAGGGTTCGCGAAGCACGATGCCTTTGCCTTTCACATAAACAAGAACGCTTGCTGTACCGAGATCAATGCCGATATCGTTAAATTCAAACAAGGCCATCTATTATTAACCCCTTTAATTGTTATTTGCCACCATAAGTATATACGCAGATTAGATTATACTATAATACATGTTTCGACTTTTTTCAACCGGCATTATTCATCTAAGCCCATTTAAAAGCCGTATTATTCATTATTGCTGACGCTGCGTATGAGCGCACGTAAATCATCCAGCGTGTTTAAGTGATCCGCCGCCTCACGCAGCTTTGCTGCTCCTTGCATTCCTTTGAAATACCACGCCGCGTGTTTGCGTATTTGGCGCATGGCATTTCTTTCGCCTTTGGCCGCGCAGGCAAGCTGTGCCTGCCTTAAAAGCGCCGCTGTTTTTTCCTTCAGTGTGGCGGGCGCTAATGCCGTGCCGTTTTGCATGAGACTCTTGATTTCGCGGAATATAAACGGATTTCCAAGCGCACCCCGCGCCACCATCACGTTATCGCATCCGGTTATGTTCATCATATTGAGTGCATCCTGCGCACAATATATATCTCCGTTGCCGATAACCGGAATGCTGACAGACCGCTTCACTTCCGCTATGATATCAAGATCCGCCTTGCCGCTGTAAAACTGCTGTCTGGTGCGTCCGTGAACGGCCACAGCGGCGGCGCCGGACTGCTCAGCCATGCGCGCAAAATCCACCGCGTTGATGCTTGTCTCGTCCCAGCCCTTGCGAAATTTCACAGTGACGGGTTTCGAGGAGATTTTGACTGCTGCTTTTATCAGACGCGACGCAAGCTCGGGGCTTTTCATAAGTGCGGAGCCTTCGCCGTTCGATGTGATTTTGGGAGCCGGGCAGCCCATGTTGATGTCAAAAAGCGCGATACGATCGGCACATTGTTCGAGAAGCGTTTCAATACTGCTTGTCAGCGCATCGATATCGCTTGCAAAAAGTTGAACACCGATTTGCTTTTCGTTTTCTGCGACAGCAAGCAGAGAAGCAGTTTTGACTGAGCCGTATTTTAAACCCTTGGCGCTGACCATCTCGGTATAAGTGAAGTCGGCGCCTTGTTCAATGGCGATATGCCGGAACGCCGCATCGGTGACACCGGCCATGGGCGCAAGATATATATTGCCTCGCATCAGTCTTCGATGATGTCCTCCGGATCTTGAGGTGTGGGCGACGGCGTCGGCGACGGCGTCGGCGTGACCGACGGAGCGGGTGTGGGGGTTGGCTTGGGCAGCATTTCAACAAGATCCATTGAAATGATACGCCAGCTGTCCTCATAGCGCGTCAGCGTCACGTTGTAGATACCGTTGTCCCAATAAGGGGCGGCCATGTCGGCGGTTTCCTTGTCTTCCGGTTCATCATACAATTCGGCTTCAATATCCGAAACTTCTTCCGTGACACGTATGGTAACGGTTTTTTGCCATGGCAAAACCAGAGCCAGACCGATATCGGCATTATAGTCATAACTTGACACATCAAAAGGCTCGTATGCTGTTGATTTAAGCAGGGTATCCTGCTCGAGAAAGTTCTTGGAAAAAACCTTGGAAAGCAGTGAGGGATCTTCGTTCTTTATGACCACTTCAGCACGAACCTGAAGACCGTCTTTGACGAGCGTCTGTATACTCATATAATCCAAAGCGGCAAAGAAAGCCAATGCAACGAGACCAACAACAATACCGCATATGAGCAGTCTTGTGAGAAAGAACCAAAGAAATCGAAGCACGACTCTAACCGATGGCGACAAAAATATCACTCCTTTTCTTGGTTCATCATATCATAATTGTGTTTTATCCACAATATGATATCAAGTTGAAAAAAAGCGGCTAAAGTGCCTTGACCATCACAAGACGGTCTTCACCTTCTCCGTATTCTGCGAGCCGTGTTCCCACCGTTTCAAACTTAAGCTTATCCTTATAGACCTTGACAGCCGGATGGTTAGCCGCGTCCACTGTGAGCTCGACATTTTTAAAACCCTGTTCTTTAAGCATTAAGCAGCAATCTGATAAAAAGCGTGTGCCAAATCCTTTGCCGCGGTAATCAGGGTCTACGGCGATTCCAAAAAGATACGCGTGATCGGGATGCTTCCAATCACGGAAAAACTGCGCGCCGCCGATGATTTTATCGTCAGCTATTAGCGCAATCACAAGGCCATGACGGATGAAAGGGACGATTTCCCATTCGCTAAGGCCGTTTGGGCCGAAGGCGTCTGTTTCTATCTCTACCAATCTTGATACGGTGTCCGTATCGTTTTGCGTCATAATTTTAATTTCTAACCTCACGAGTCATCCTCCTTAAAATAATGGCTTACATACGGTGATGTCATGACAGAGAGTAAGCCGGGATATAACAGATTGAACCGGACTTCATCACCGAGGCTGTAATCCTGTTTGCTGTCGCTGATATCGAGTATAATATAATCGCTGCTGCCTCCCAAAATCTTTATGCCTTTGTCGATGGGAACGAGACCCGCCAGACGCACATCCTGCTTGCCAAGCGCAATCAGTGCGCGTCTTCTTAAACCGTGGTTTTTAAAAACCGGGGTGTTGCCAAAGGCATCAACGCCGATTGCGCCAAGAGGTATTGACGGTTTTTTCTTTATTTCCACGATTTCAGCCACAAGCTGAAAAGCATCTTGATGCGTCCCGTACAGATTACTGTGTTTAGAGCTGTTGCGCCCCAGCAATATTCCTTCACCGATACGAATTTGGTTAATTTCACCGGGCATATGTCCGTTCTGAATAAGAGGAAGGCAATTTGTACCGCCTACTGACACCACGCAATCCGGGATATCGAACGTTTTATGGATATTTCGGGCAATTTTAGCGAGCATACCCATATTCTTTTTGGACGGAAGTACGCCGCCATAACAGCCGACATTCGTACCGATGCCCAAGAAATTGATGCCGTCCAGCGAAAAGATGCGCCGGAGCCAGTCGGACGCGCGGTTATACATCACGCCTTCTCTTAAGTCGCCCACATCGATCATGAGTATAATGCCGTGATGGTGGCCTGATTTTTTACTTTCTTCAGTCAGCGATTTGATCATACCGAATTCGGAATTGATGCTTAAATCCGATAAGTTTACCACGGTGGCGGCGCTGCTGACACGGGGAAGCCGAAGCATCATGATTGGTGCGGTAATGCCGGCTTTTCTCAGCTTTTGAACGTTTCTGATGCGTGCGTCGGCTAGGCCGACGACACCAGCGCTCAGCATGGCATTGGCGACCTCCGGCATACCTGATACGCCTTTTGTGACACCCACAACATCAATACCTCTTTCGTGGCACATGTCCACAATGGTCTTGGTGTTGTGCTTTAATTTTCGCAGATTAATCTCCAATCGCGGTGTATCCAAACACTCGCCTCCTTTGCTTTAATCGTTTTGCGAAGCACCAGCAAAAAACATGATCCAATACCTTAAATCAAATACCAAAAATGTTTAATAAAAACGACAGGTTAATTGAGAAGTGTCTAAAGCTTTAACTTGGCGACGGTTACCCAAGTTTTTACAAGTATATCATGTGATAAATTGTCGGTCAAATGGGCTAAGAGATGATCTAAGACCGTTTTGCATAAATATATTGACTTAAAGTAAACTTAAAACACTATACTTATGATACCATTAGAAAAAGGGATGTGATGATCATGATAACATATACGCCATTTGGGAAAACAGGACTGAGTGTGTCCCGGTTTGGGCTCGGATGCATGCGTTTTCCCGATAACGAGCAGGAAGCGATTGAAATGGTGCGCTATGCCATTGATCATGGCGTGAATTATCTGGATACAGCTTATATATATAAAGACAGCGAAGCGATAACAGGGAAAGCATTGCGTGGCGGCTATCGAGATAAGACATATATTGCGGCAAAAAGTCCTGTCTGGATTGTGGAAAAGCATGCGGACTTTGAAAAGTATCTTGACGAGGAATTAAAACGGCTGGGAACAGACTATATAGACATCTATCTGCTTCATAACTTAAACCATGACAACTGGGAGTCTGTCAAGCGGTATGACGGGCTCACATTTCTTGATAAAATGGTGCGTAAGGGAAAGATTCGGCACAAAGCGTTTTCCATTCACAACACGCTTGATGCATTTAAAGAGATTGTGGACATATATGACTGGGAAATGGCGCAGATTCAGCTCAATATACGCGACGAACACAGGCAGATTGGCGTGGAGGGGCTTCATTACGCTGCAAATAAGGGTATTGCGGCGGTGGTGATGGAGCCGCTTCGGGGCGGGTCTTTGCTGGCAAATGTGCCGCAGGAAATTGATCAGCTTATAAGCCGGTATCCCGAGAAACGATCGCTTGCGGAATGGTGTTTCCGGTGGCTTTATAATATGCCCGAGGTCTCTGTGATACTAAGCGGAACCAGCTCGCTTGACCAGCTTAAAGATAATCTGCGCATATTTGAAAATGCTGAGCCAGGTGTGATGAACGATGAGGATATGGCGCTGATTCGGCAGATACAGCAGATTTACGAATCAAAAAACAGCATCGGCTGCACAGGCTGTGCGTACTGCCTGCCGTGTCCGCAGGATGTCACCATCCCCGAGATTTTCAAGCTCTATAACAGTTATTCGCTGGTGAAGGATCATAAGATCGACAGGATCATGTATCAGGATGCAATCGTCCCGAACGGCAAAGGTGCAGACAGATGCGTTGCGTGCGGCCGCTGCGAAGCGCACTGCCCTCAGCAGCTCAAGATTTCTCAGCTTCTAAAAGAGGTTCATGCCGCGTTCTCTGACTAAGGAAAACGAAAAACGTCCGGACGATGGTCTGTCGCCCGGACGCCTTGCAAAATATATATAAGAGCGAAAAACGCTCAGTACACTCATTCCTTGGGTTTCATTGTCGGGAACAAGATAACGTCGCGGATGGAATAGCTGTCGGTCAACAGCATCACCATGCGGTCGATACCGATGCCCATGCCGCCCGTGGGTGCCATGCCGTATTCAAGCGCGTTTAAATAGTCTTCATCCATCATATGCGCTTCCGCATCGCCCTGTGCGCGCTGCTGAGCTTGTGCCATAAAGCGCTCGCGCTGATCTTCCGGATCATTAAGCTCGGAAAACGCATTGGCCAGTTCACGTGCCGTGATGAAAAGCTCAAAACGCTCCGTCAGCCACGGTTCTGTCGGGCTCTTCTTTGCCAGCGGCGACACTTCGACGGGATAGCCCGTGATGAACGTGGGTTCTATAAGCTTGTCCTCCACGAAAGCTTCAAACGCGGTATACAAAAGCTCGCCGCGCGTCTGCGGCTTTTCGGGGTTTATCCCGATGCCCTTCGCGATTTCCAACGCCTGCTCATCCGTGCAGCCCGAAAAATCGGCGCCGGTATACTGTTTGACGGCTTCGAGCATTGTCAGTCTGCGCCATGGCGGCGTTAGATCAACGCTCTGGCCCTGATACTCGATTTTGCCCGTGCCATACAGCTTTTGCGCGCAATGGTAAAACAAGTTCTCGCACAGCGTCATCATATCATCGACGTTGGCATAAGCCTGATAGAGCTCTATTGTGGTGAATTCCGGATTATGCTTGATGGACATGCCTTCGTTGCGGAAAATGCGTCCGATTTCATATACCTTTTCAAATCCGCCGACGATCAGGCGCTTTAAGTGAAGCTCGGTTGCGATGCGCAGATACATGTCCAAATCAAGCGTATTATGATGCGTGATAAAAGGACGCGCAGCAGCGCCGCCCGCTTCTCCCATGAGAATGGGTGTCTCCACCTCGATAAACCCGACATTGTCGAGATATTCACGTATGGATCTAATAATCAAAGATCGCGCCAGAAATGTCTGTTTGACTTCGGGATTGACGATTAAGTCAACGTAGCGCTGGCGATAGCGAAGATCTGTATCTTTCAGACCGTGGAACTTTTCGGGCAGCGGAAGAAGCGACTTGGAAATCAGCTCGATTTTGGATGCTTTGACGGATATCTCGCCTTTGTTGGTCTTAAAGACCTCGCCCTCCACGCCGACAATATCGCCGATGTCGAGCTTTTTAAAAGCTTTATACGGCTCTTCGCCGAGCACATCGCGGCGGACATAAAGCTGTATTTTACCTTCAAAATCCTGCAGATGAGAAAAACTCGCCTTGCCCATAACCCGCTTAGACATCAGCCGTCCTGCGATTCGGACAGTCTGCCCTTCAAGCGTATCGAAATCCGCAAGTATCTGTGCGGATGAATGTGTTTTATCAAACTTTGTAATGACAAAAGGGTCGCTGCCCGCGTTTCTTAACTCGTTGAGCTTTTCCCTTCTGACACGGAGTACCTCGCTAAGTGTCTCCATTGACTGTTGGTTTTGGTTCTCCTCCATTGTTACCGCCCTTGTCTGAATATATCCAAGATTTTAAACGAGACCGTGCCGCCGGGCGTGGCCACCTCTGCAACTTCGCCCACCTTTTTGCCCATCAGCGCACCGCCCACAGGTGATTCGTTGGAAATGCGTTTTTTATCCGCATCGGCTTCCACAGACCCCACGATAGAATAGACCTCTTCTTCGTCAAATTCCATGTCGAGAATACGCACAGTCGTCCCGATGCCCACAGAAGTGACATCAATTTCATTGTCTTCCACCACGGTGGCATTGCGCAGCATTTTTTCAAGCTGTGCAATTTCGGCTTCAACACGGGCTTGCTCATTTTTGGCTTCGTCATATTCCGCATTTTCCGAAAGATCTCCGAAGGCGCGTGCTTCCTTGATCTGTTCTGAAATTTGTGCTCTTTTAACGGTCTTAAGGTAATCCAGCTTTTCCTGCTTTTCTTTAAGACCGTCCTTTGTGAGAATGACTTGCTCGTTTGTCATGGCTTCCTCCCGTGATTATCTTTTGTTTAGATAATATGTGCTTTTAAAATGGTATTATACCTGCAATTTTATATGGTAAGTCATGAAATAAGCCCATTTTTATAATATGGAGATTATATGGCAAGCAAAAATAGATGTCAAGAACTATAAGTATAATATGTATATAACCATTGTTTTAATGGGGCGGATACGCCTTTGCTAATTGAATATCATATGCTATACTGACTATAATAAAAAAGGTAAAAAACGAATCAAACTTCTTGTTTTTACGAAACATTAAGCATATAATATATAAAATGTTCGTTAATTATTTAACAATGTATTATAAATCTTTCTTGTTATTAGGAGGTTATCATGAAGGTATACAATTTCTCTGCGGGGCCCGCGTGCCTGCCTGAAGCCGTGCTGGAAAAAGCACGTGAAGAGCTCGTTATCTATGGTAACAGCGGCATGTCCGTCATGGAGATGAGCCATCGGAGCGCTGATTATGAAGCGATCATCAATCAAGCGGAAAAAGACTTAAGAGAGCTTATGGCGATACCCGACAACTATCGGGTGCTCTTTTTACAGGGCGGCGCGTCTATGCAGTTTTCTATGGTGCCGATTAATCTGATGACCACCCAAAAGCGTGCTTATTATTTGAAGACGGGCGCGTTTGCCAAAAAAGCAATTGCGGAAGCAAAAAAGGCAGGCGAGGTCATTGTTCCTGCGTCTTCCGAAGACAAAACATTCTCTTACATTCCCGAAACCACGCCAGACATGTTCGAGCAAAAAGCGGACTATGTGCACTTAACCTCAAACAATACGATATTCGGAACGCGCTTTACAAAGCTTCCCGAAACAAATGGAATTCCCATCGTGAGCGATATGTCCTCATGCATTTTATCCGAGAAAATTGATGTAAGCGATTACGGCCTTATCTACGCAGGCGCACAGAAAAACATCGGGCCTGCAGGTGTCACTGTGGTGATCGTTCGTGACGACCTTATCGGCAAAGCGCCGGAAAACACGCCGTCGATGCTCAATTACAAGATCATGGCAGACAACGATTCGATGTATAACACGCCCCCGACATACGGCATCTACATCGCGGGGCTTGTATTTGCTCATCTTTTACAAGAAGGCGGCATCGCGGCGATGCAAAAGCGCAACGAAGAAAAAGCCGCACTGCTTTATGATTATCTTGACAGCTCGTCGCTGTTTAAACCGACGGCCGAAAAGAAGGACCGCTCGCTTATGAACGTGACGTTTGTGACAGGCGACGCGGAGCTGGATAAAAAGTTCGTATCTGAAGCCAAAACGCAGGGCATCGTCAATATCAAAGGACACAGAAGCGTGGGCGGCATGAGAGCCAGCATATATAATGCGATGCAGATTGACGGCATAAAAGCACTGGTCAGCTTTATGAAAGAATTCGAGAAAAAAGCGTAAGACGTAAAAAGGAGCAAATAATATGTATAAGATAAAAAAGCTCAATGCGATCTCTCATGTGGTTTATGAGCATTTGACACCGGATAAATACGAGATCAGCGAAGATGCGGAAAATTATGATGCGATTCTTGTGAGAAGCGCCAAATGCCACGACCTTGCCATGCCCGAAAGCGTTCTTGCCGTTGCGAGGGCAGGTGCCGGCGTTAACAATATCCCCGTAGAGGACTGTGCCAAAAAGGGTATTGTGGTATTTAATACGCCCGGGGCAAATGCCAACGGCGTCAAGGAACTCGTGCTTGCGGGTATGCTGCTTGCGAGCCGCCACATCCTCAAAGCCAATGAGTGGGTGAAAACGCTCAAAGGCAAAGGCGACGACGTGCTGCCGCTTGTGGAAAAAGGGAAAAAGCAGTTTGTGGGGCCCGAAATCGCGGGCAAGACGCTGGGCGTGATCGGTCTTGGTGCCATCGGCGTGATGGTGGCCAACGCCGCACGGTCGCTCGGTATGCACGTGATTGGTTATGATCCGTATATATCCATCGAATCTGCATGGGGGCTGGACCACGATGTACAGCGCGCCCTGAACCTTGATGCTGTGCTGGCAAAGGCGGATTATATCACACTGCATATTCCGCTCATGGATCAAACCAAGAGTTTCATCGGAGAGGCGGAGATCGCCAAGATGAAGGAGAACGTGGTGCTCTTAAACTTTGCGAGAAACGGGCTTATTAATTATGATGCGCTTTATGACGCGCTCGATAACTGCAGAATCAGCCGTTACGTGACTGATTTCCCCAATGAGAAGCTGCTTTCTTACGAAAACGTCATCAGTATTCCGCATCTTGGCGCATCCACACCCGAATCCGAGGAGAATTGCGCGGTGATGGCGGCCACTCAACTAAAAGATTATATTGAGATGGGTAAGATTGTAAACTCGGTGAACATGCCCAACGCCGTACTGCCGTTTACAGGCAAATTCCGTATTGCTGTGATTCATAAAAACGTCACGGGTATGGTTGGTCAAATTACGGCGCTGCTTGCCGAGACGGGCGCGAACATCACGGACATGGTCAATAAGTCTAAAGGGGAGATAGCATACACAGTCATTAACCTTGATGAAAAGGTGAACGAGGCGACAATTGATAAAATAAAGGGCGTGGGCAGCGTGATTCGCGTGCGCACGTTCGCAAGATAACGAAAGAAGAGGCAGATATGGTTATCATTGAAATGGAAGACGGGAAAAAGATTAAAATAGAGCTGCTTGCCGACCAGGCACCTAATACGGTTGCCAATTTTAAAAGCCTTGTATCTAAGGGCTTTTATAACGGCCTTATATTTCATCGCGTGATCAGCGGCTTTATGATTCAGGGCGGCTGCCCCAGCGGCAGCGGCACAGGCGGCCCGGGGTACAGGATAAAGGGCGAGTTTGCGGCAAACAGCGTGGATAACACACTCAGCCACAAGCGCAGCGTGGTGTCAATGGCGCGCGCGGCGGGGCATGACACAGCTGGTTCTCAGTTCTTTATTGTTCATCAAGACGCGGCGTTTCTCGATAAACAGTATGCGGCGTTTGGCCGTGTGACGGAGGGTATGGATGTGGTGGACGCGATTGCGGCAACGCCGACAGACGCTTCCGACAGGCCAAGAGACCCGCAGGTGATGAAAAGCGTGACGCTTACCGACGACGAAACGGTGGAAGAGCCGGAAAAGATGTAATGAGGAATAAAAAAGAACCGGTCTATGGGATTTCTCACAGCACCGGTTCTTTTTGTACATCCTTTTAAACGTTGAACTTAAACAGCGTAATATCCCCGTCCTGCATCACGTAATCCTTGCCTTCCTGACGCACAAGCCCTTTGGCTTTGGCTGTGGGCATATCGCCGCATGCTTTTAGATCATCAAACGCCACAATCTCTGCGCGGATAAATCCGCGTTCAAAATCGGTGTGAATTTTACCCGCGGCGCCGGGCGCCTTGGTGCCGCGCTCAATTGTCCACGCGCGCACTTCCTTTTCGCCGGCCGTTAAGTAGCTGATAAGATTTAGCAGCTTGTAGCTTTTTTGTACCAGCGCATCAAGACCGCTTTGCGTGATGCCAAGCTCCTCCAAAAACAGCTGTTGTTCGTCGGATGAGAGCGTGGAGAGCTCTTCCTCCAGCTTGGCGCAGATTACCATCACCTCAGCCCCTTGCGTTTTCGCAAGCTCTAAAAGCGCGGCCACCTGAGGCAGCGCGTATGGATCGGCGCTTGATGCGTCTTCTTCCGATATATTGGCGGCGTACAGTATGGGCTTATCGGTCAACAAAAACAGCTCGCTGACCAATGAGCGCTGTGCATCATCAAGATCCATGCCTGCCGCAAAAATGCCCTTTTCGAGGTTTTCCTTGACGATGCTGAGTGTGTCGCACTCAAACGCATATTTTTTATCGCCGGACTTTTTCATTTTCTCGCTGCGTGCCAGCCGCTTTTCCACCGTTTCGATATCCGCGAATACCAGCTCAAGGTTGATCGTTTCTGCGTCTCTCGCGCTGCCGATGCTGCCGTCCACATGCGTCACGTCGTCGTTCTCAAAGCAGCGCACCACATGCAGTATCGCGTCTACCTCGCGAATATGCGCGAGAAATTTATTGCCAAGGCCTTCACCGCGGCTGGCGCCCTTCACGAGCCCCGCGATATCCACGAATTCGATGACGGCCGGCGTGAACTTGGCGGGATGATAAAGATCCGCCAAAAAGTCCATGCGCGCGTCCGGTACCGCGACGACACCCACGTTAGGATCGATTGTACAAAAAGGATAGTTTTCACTCGCCGCGCCCGCGCCTGTGAGCGCGTTGAACAGCGATGATTTGCCCACGTTGGGCAGACCGACAATGCCTAGTTTCATGTTTACCTCTTAAAAGTTATTCACGTCATTATAGCGCCGGATGCAAGCAAAATCAACTCAGTTATAAGCGGTAACATAAAGCAATGATGATACAGAACATCAAAAACAAGACAGATGCTTCGCTGCTGGCGCATCTCAGCATGACAGTACAAGAAGAAATGCTTTGAGATTGCGAAGCGTTGAACGCAGCAGTAGATATTGTCATTCTGAATGAGCGCAGCGAGTGAGGAATCTGTATTGATATGGAGATACAAATAACAAATACTGAATTGTAAAATACTCAAAATAGTGGTTATGTATGTTATGACATACATGAATTAAAAATAATTACCATAACTGACAGGATAAAATTGCGGTTGTGAATCATATCAATTAGGTGTAAAATATTTTAATGTAAATTTTCATGAACAGGCGTTGGGGCCGGTGGGGAGGCAAACGTGTCAAAGACGATACAGGAGATAAACGAAAAGCTCAAAAAGGGTAAAGCCGTGGTGTTTACCGCCGAGGAAGCGGTACAAATGGCAAAAGAGCAGGGCGTTGCCGAATGCGCAAAGAAGATCGATGTGGTCACGGCGGCCACGTTCGGCGCGATGTGTTCGTCGGGTGCGGTGCTTAATTTCGGACACAGCGAACCGCCCATACGTATGTCTGAAATCACGCTCAACGGCGTGGAGGCTTACGGCGGGCTTGCCGCTGTGGATACATATATCGGCGCGACGCAGCCGGGGAAGAACACAGGCATTGAATACGGCGGCGCACACGTGATTGAAGATCTTATTGCGGGCAAAGAAGTAGAGCTTGTCGCGCGTTCCTGCGGGTCAGACTGCTACACGCGCAAGGATATAAAAACCAATATTTCGCTGGCGGATATGAACCAGGCATATATTTTTAATCCGCGCAACGCGTATCAAAACTATGCGGCGGCGACCAACACGACCAAGAAGACAAAACGGACGTATATGGGTACACTGCTTGCTAACATGGGTAACATCACATATTCGACGTCGGGCGAAATGTCCCCGCTGCTTAAAGACCCTAAGCTTCGCACCATCGGCATCGGCACACGCATACTTCTCTGCGGCGGCGAAGGATATGTCGTGTTTGAGGGCACGCAGGCCATCAACAAAGCGACAGAGCTGCCCAGCGGTGACATGCATTATGCGGGTTATACGCTGGCGGTGATGGGCGACATGAAGGGAATGAGCAGCGAGTACATAAAGGCTGCCACTTTTGAAGGATACGGCGTATCAATGTATGTGGGCATCGGCGTACCGATTCCCGTGATTGACGAGGATATGATGGCAGACTTAGCTGTGCCCAACGAAAAGCTCTATACATATGTTTGCGACTACGGCTTCAGCAGCCGCTCTCGCGAGGAGATTAAGCGTGTGAGCTACGCACAGCTGCGATCGGGTCAGGTGGAGATCGGTGCGAAGAAAATTAGAACGGCACCGCTATCCAGCCTGTTTAAGGCGCGCAAGATCGCAGGGGAGCTCAAGGAAAAGCTGCTTGACGGCAGCTTTGAGATGACACAGCCGGCGGCAATGCTGCCGCACAGAGACAGCATGAATGTGCTGAATATTAAAGGGGAGAAGTGACATGGAAAACAAGTGCATTAAAATCGGACTGACATTTCCGCCCGAAAAAGCGGATAAGCCCATTGTCACAAATCTTGTGAAATACGGCCTCACCTTTAATATATTAAGGGCGTATATTTCGCCGGGTAAAACGGGCAATATTATACTCGAGATATCCGGCAGCGACGATGATATCAAGCGGAGCCTTGAATACATCGAGGCACAGGGCATCGTGGTCAAGATTTATACGGACAGCGTGATTCACTACGAGGAAAAGTGTATGCACTGCGGCGCCTGCACATCTGTGTGCCCGTCCGGTGCGCTCGTGATGAACAAAGAGACTTGGGAGCTGGAATTCAATATGGACAAATGTCTGCTGTGCGGGCATTGCGTGAGGGCCTGCCCCGCGCGCGCGATAAAGAGCTTTGACGAAGCCATTATCTGATTTCTCGAATCGAGATGAATACCGGCGCATGATCGCCGCAGACATGCCGTGCTGGCGGCTTGCGCATCTTGAGACCGAGCTTCTTATCTGCGCGGACAAGCAATGTCAGCAGACGGCAATGAAGGCCGTGCAGTCGCTTCGGTCACAGCTTGATGCGTACATTGCGGCAAACCCGTTGTTTTTAAAGAGCCTTAAGCCTGTTGAGCCGGAAGGCAGCGCGCCCGATGCGGTGATGGCGATGTGCCGCGCGGCGAAAAGCGCCGGCATTGGGCCCATGGCGGCAGTCGCCGGGGCATTTTCCGCCCATGTGGGACAGGAAATACTCAAAATATCAAAGCAGGTCATCGTCGAAAACGGCGGTGACATATTTATAAAGACGGACAAGCCAAAAACGGTGGCGGTGTTTGCAGGGAAAAGTCCTTTAAGTCTCAAGGTCGGTATTGTGGTGGATTCCCGGGAAATGCCAATGGCTGTCTGCACGTCGTCGGGCACGGTGGGGCCGTCTTTAAGCTTTGGGAAAGCGGACGCGGCGGTGGTGGTATCACCGGACGCTTATCTTGCGGATGCCTGTGCCACACGGCTGGGCAACGAGGTGAAATGCGCGGCTGATATTGAGCGCGCGCTTGATGTGATCATACACATTCCGGGCGTTATTGGCGCGATGGCAGTTGTGGATGATGTGTGCGGCGCTGTGGGTGATATACGGCTGGAAACGCTTTAGCGTTGCATCCATTGATTTTTTGCGGTTTCCGATGTAAAATATACAATCAGATGATAATAGATATACGTGATGAGTATCATAATCATATAGAAGAAGCGGCCAAAGTCATACAAAGCGGCGGTCTTGTCGGCATGCCGACCGAGACTGTTTACGGCCTTGCGGCGAGTGCGTTTGATGAGCAGGCGGTGGCTGCGATATTTGAAATGAAGGGTCGGCCGCAGGACAATCCTTTGATTGTGCATGTGGACGGGATACTCATGGCGCGTGAGCTGGGACAATTGTCTGAAAAGGCCGAGCAGCTTGTTGCTGAATTTTGGCCCGGGCCGCTGACGATGGTGGTGAAAAGCACCGGACGCATGCCCGCATCGGTGAGCGCAGGGCTCGATACAGTAGGGCTGCGTATGCCGGACTGTGACACGGCGCTGAGCCTGATATCCGCATCGGGTGTGCCTATTGCGGCGCCCAGCGCGAATAAATCCGGCAGCCCCAGCCCCACAACGGCAGCCCATGTCGCGGCGGATTTTGGCGAAAGCCTCATGGTGCTGGACGCGGGGGAATGCCGCATCGGTCTTGAATCCACAGTGATTGATATGACACGCAATGTCCCGGTCATATTGCGCCCCGGCGCGGTCACACAGGAGATGATAGAAGCGTGCGTCGGCGAGGTGGACTGCGCAAACGCGTTTGCGCCGTTCGAGGGTGATCAGCCTGCCGCACCGGGCATGAAATACCGCCATTACGCACCCAAAGCGGATGTGACGGTGGTGGAGGGACGGCCGGCATCGGTGATCGAGGCGATCAAATACCTTTATGACAAGGACTTGAAAAAAGGCGAGAGGCCGCTGGTTCTTGCATTGCAGGAGAATAAGAGATATTATGGGCGGCGAGACCTGGCTGTGACGGGCAGTGTTCGTGATGCAGGTGAAACCGCCAAAAACATATATTCGCTGCTTCGCAAGGCGGATGACGAAGGATATTCCAAAATATATTTTGAAGCAGTGCCAAAATGCGGTATAGGCTTTGCCGTGATGAACAGGGTTTATAAAGCGGCGGCGTATAATATAGTAAAGGTTTAGGAGGGAGATACATTCAATGAACGTTCTTTTTGTGTGTACAGGCAATACATGCAGAAGCCCCATGGCGGAAGAGCTGGCGGATGATGCAGCGGGCCGAAGTACTCACTTAAAAGACATGTCGTTTCAATCAGCCGGTACGTTTGCCTGCGAGGGGACGCCTGCGTCGTCCGAAGCGGTTGAGGTGATGGCTGAGGTTGGTTTGGATATTGAAAAGCACGACGCGCAGCAGTTTGACAGGGAGCTGGCGCAATGGGCTGATATCATACTTGCGATGGAAGCAAGACACATCGAAGAGATGGTCGCGATGGCACCCGATCAGGAAGACAAGATGCACACGCTGTTAGGATATGCAGCGGGTGTAGACGGTTATCCGGGCGAATCCGGCTACGACATCATGGATCCGTACAGACAACCGGTTGATGAATACCGGCTCGCGCGAGACCAGATTAAGCAAGCAGTCGCCCGCGCTTTTGATCGTATGGAAAAAGAATAATAAACTTGGACAAGCGGAGCAGCCAAAGCCCCGCTTGTTTTTTATTACGGAATATTAGCAGTATTTTGGGCTCTATGTCAATGGTTGGGGTAGAGCAGACTAAAGTAACATTACAGGGCTTCAATCACGACAATGTGGTTGGAGACCTGTTTGCATTAAAAGTAAGTAAGATACGTCTTCGGAAATTATCAAAAC